>Ga0209490_10000155_pt1 | contig 73558 bp, 52 predicted proteins | sample MAT06_FD_187209 | JGI IMG/M metagenome (GOLD analysis project Ga0209490, IMG submission 187209) | Freshwater microbial communities from Lake Fryxell liftoff mats and glacier meltwater in Antarctica - MAT-06 (SPAdes) (version 2) | ecosystem: Environmental > Aquatic > Freshwater > Ice > Liftoff...
GAAATACTGTTTTCCATTTGCCTTTGGGTATTCCTTTTCCTGAATCATTGATATCTATAAAGACAGTGCCGTTTTCAGAGCCCGTAGTTAAATGCAGTACTCCTTCACCCTCCATAGCGTCCACAGCATTTTTTACTAGATTTTCAAGTACCCAACCAAAAAGTGGTTTGTTTATAAGCACGGAGGGAATACCTTCTTCGTGAGTCATTTCTATTTTCACTCTCGATGAAACCCTTGGTCTTAAATAGTCGAGAGCATTTTTACAAATCGCGTCAATGTCTTCTCTGGTGAGGTCGGCCTGTGATCCAATTTTTGAGAAACGATCAGTAATTGTACTCAACCTTTCGAGATCCTTGTTGAGCTCTGTCAGAAGTTTTTTGTCCACTCCTTGGTCTTCAAGAATGGCTGACCATGCCATCAAACTGCTCAGTGGTGTCCCAAGTTGATGCGCTGTTTCTTTCGCCATTCCAACCCAGACTTGATTTTGTTCGGCCTTTCTGAAAGTGGAAAAAATGAGGTAGGCTACAAGAAGAAAAACCCCGATGAGGATGAGTTGAAAAACAGGAAACATTCGCAACTGTTTCAAAACTTCTGAGTCTTCAAAAAAGATGAAGTGTGTTCCCTGACCAGGTATAGAAACCTCTAGCGGTTCATTCTGTCGTGCCATTTGCGCGATCAATGTTTTTACTTGCAGCGAATCATCTGAAATAGTGGAACTGATATTTCCAAATTTCAACATGCGTGTTTTGGTACTGTCAGTTAGCACAACCGGAACTGAAGCAGAATTGATGACGGTTTCGGATATAAATGAATTGATAAGGTCATCCATGGTGTGTTGCAATTCAGCAAATAGATAGCTGTCGTTGTAGTATACCTGATGACCTACTTCTTCAAATTGAATCGGCGGATACTTTGCTTTCATTACGGCAAACAAAGAATCTATATAAACCGGATCTGATTCTTTACCCACCGGAAGATTTGCACTGTTGATAATGCTATCCGCTTTTACATCATATATCAGAATGGGAACTGTTGTATTGCTCCAAATGAAGTCTGTTACAAATGTCAGGTCGTTCTGATCAGAAGGGTCTTGCAATATGTTGTAGCTCTTACCGAGTAGATCTGCTTTACGCCTTTCTTCACTTCGAAGGCGCTCAAACAACTGCTCTGTAAAATTCACTAACTCAGCACGACGCGTAATTGCCTTACTCCAGAGTTCTACTTTTACTCGCTCTTCATTGCGTATACCGGAAGCTATGTGATTGCTGTACCACAAAGTAATGATCACGATGATCATCGCTACCATAAAAAGTATAATCTTCCAGCGCTGCTTGTTTGAGTATAAATTCAATTTCCTGGTTATGGTTAAGTGTTAAAGGAACTGAGAATCCACCCTTTTATTCGATGGTGGCAATACATTTTAATTCTATGGCGATCGGCGTTGGCAAAGAATTGATTTCTACAGTGGTCCGACAGGGTTGCGCATCCTTGAAGTATTCGGCATACAGTCTATTGTAAGTCTGGAAGTCTCGTTTCATATTCACTAAGAAGACTGTTACATCTATTAAATTGTCCCATTTACTTCCACTGTCCTCGAGAATGGCTCTTACATTATTGAAAACGGAGATGCATTGAGCCTCAAAATTGAACTCAATAAAATTCCCATTCTTATCGAGCTTTAGTCCGGGTACTCCGCTATCAGTAGAATCGCTCCCGGCAATACGCGGACCTACACCCGACAGAAAGAGTAAGTTGCCTACTCTGCGGGCATGAGGATACGACCCAACGGCTTTGGGTGCATTATTCGTAGATATTGCCCTGTCTTCTTTCATATGCTTTTTTCGTTAGTGCTTAATAATTGATATATCAATGGTTTGCGGAACCAACGATTTCTGGCCTTGGAAATAAATGATACGAACAACATAATTACCCGAGGGCAAAAAGGAAATATCTATACCCGATTCTTGAATATTCGAAAGCCTGAGGCACTCTCTTCCATCAGAACTGTAAATCGTGAGATCGCTTATGTGATGACCGGATGGATTGACATAAATACTATCGACCGAGGGATTTGGATATACAATAGGTAATTTTTTTTCCGAAGGGGTATCGTCAATACTTACCAAACAAACGTTGAGCCAGGCGAGGCAGTCGTCGAAAGTTGAAGCCCATTGTTGCTCGTTGTGCTGTCCTCCAGCCACAACCAAGTATTGCAAGGCCCCATTGGACAAACCAGAGCTTAATAGAGTCTCATTCATCTGCTCCATGCCTGAAACCATGCCGGCACTTTCGCTTGTGCCACCCGACATAAATACCGTGTTGTCCGTTCCGAAATTTTGTGATGCTGTGAAATCAAAGATTTCTTCGTTGAACCAAAAGGCTGGGGAGAATAGTCCTACTTTGGAAAAGATATCGTTGTGTGCGGCAAACATGTACATAGAAATCAATGCGCCAAGTGAGGAGCCACCTACTGCAGTGTGCTCGCGTTGTGGAAGGGTTCGAAAGTTTGCGTCGATAAAGGGTTTGAGCGTGTTTATTACAAAAGAAGAGTATAGGATTCCCTCACCGCCTTCGCTGTATTCAATATTGATCCAAGGTGCATATTCATCAATACGATGAACACCTCCATTATCAATCCCTATTAATATATACGGTCGGCACCCTGGAACTGATGAGCCTATCAGGCTTTCATCGGCTTCCCACTCTCCTGCAAATGATGTGGCAAGGTCAAATAGATTTTGACCGTCATGCAAGTACATCACCGGATAATCTAAAGCGCTGGTGTAATAGTCTTCGGGCAATGCTATCCATATTCTCCGACTGCGATCTAATTGAGGTATGTAGAAATCGGAATCTACAATGCGAACGTGAGATGTAACGGTGTGCGATCCGGCAATATCTTCCCAACCTTCAATCGTTAGCTCTAGCGTTTCTCCATTCTGAAATATGGCCGAACGATTTTCAATATAGCCCCCTAAGGTATTTCCCTCAACAGTATCCCAAGCGCCATCTCGCAAAAACTTGAACTGAATGGCCTCACCATCGATGCCTTCTAGGGCAATACTCCAATTTCCATCGGATGATTCTAGCATAAACTGAGAGTCTGAAGGCACCCAATCATTTACTGTTCCAGCTATATAAAGGTTGTCGAACATCGGAGTAAGTTGAGGCACTGATGTAATGCTTATGATCATGCTCCCAGAAACGCGCGCACATAAAGCGCAGAGTCCAATCAATAAGGTAAAAATATTTCGGATATTCATAGTACGGGCAAAATTGCGAAAATTTGTTGTCAAAGTGTCAATTTTCATAGGATTGTATGAGCAGTGTTTGTGTAAAACCCTTAAACCCAGAATCCGCATTGGAAATCTATTGCAGCACTAACCCCCTTGGATATCAAGCACTTTCTCGTTTTTTATTCTTGATGTATGAATATACACCATCAAATAATCCCGAATCACGCGATGGAGATATCGGAATTCATAGGTCGAACTATTACTTTGTTCCATCGTGTAGATTCGAGAATCTCGCAGCGCCTTAACATCTAGATGCTTCCAATGCGCAATGCGGGATAAACGGTATAAAAATCTGGCGAAAGCACTTGCTATCTTTGGGCAATAGCACTTCATAGCGAATCCCAATGCGGATTATGGGTTAAACTGTATTGAAGTGCGCTTTTCTGTGATTCAAATTTGTATTCTGTAATGCATGTGCAACAGGTATACCCTGTTTCTCTTAGATTTGTGCGTTGGGGGTCTATTAAATTTCAATTTGAAGCTTCCCTTTTATGAACGCCTTGGATATAAAAAAATGTGAAAAATTAAAACGAAAGTATGAAGTTACGGAAATACGCCCGGTTTGCCTGGATAATGTCTCCTCTGGTTCTTTTAATGGGCCTGATTTGGTTGGGGTCTAGTAAAAAGAAACTTTATAGCGATGACAATTTTCCTGCGGTAATTATGATATCGACTGGTTTGGCTCTTTTTATATATCTCATAAGAACCGCTCCGATGTTGAACATGAAAGTATATGAGGATACCAAAAGTTTGGATAACGACTTAATCTATTCTGATTCTGCAGATTTTGAATTGGTTCGAATGGGGAATTTCAATTTTATTCTAGCCTTGATTAGTGCGTTTGGTATGTTAGGTCTTGCAATGCTCAGCGTGTTTTACTGGGCATGGTTTCTGGAAAGGCCACGGTTTAGCCGGATAAAGGACGCCGAGGAAGCTATTGGAATGACCCTAGCGGTGGTTGTTTCAGTTTGTGTGGTACAATCGTTCATATACGTGTTGCGCACATACGACAAGAAATGGGTAAGGAACTGAGATAGGTATTCTCCTTGCAATCTCTCCAGATTTGAGATCGAACATTATTTATGACAGCAATAGCTTTGTCCGCGCACAATAAGTGTTGACCGTCGATTGTTTAACATTTTTGAATTACACTCTGGATTCGACAACTACGCACTACTATTTTTCGGACATGATCAAATACTTTTTTGTAACTCAATTTGTGGTCTTTTTTTCATTGACCGTTTTGGCTCAAAAGCAGGACTATAAAGACTTTTACGTGAACGGAAAAGTCAGGAGCGAAGGCGTTTATTTAGATGGATTCGAGAGCGGATTGTGGAAATATTACTACGAAAGTGGTGAGTTGCAGGAAGAGAGTAACTACAAAAAGGGTCTTCTGCATGGAGAGGTAAAAAAGTTGCACAAAGGTGGAAACTTGATGCATCAAGGATACTTTCAAATGGGTAAGCAAGACAGTGTTATGCGGAGTTATGCCGAAGATGGGGCAATATTGGAAGAAGGCATCTACGACATGGGTTCAAAAGTGGGCAAGTGGAAGTACATGTACAATGCCACTGATACCATGATGATAGAAGAGTACAGAGATTCTGTGGTCTACATGTGGACATTCATAGACGCTAAGAAAGGGCGACATGTGACCAACGGGAATGGTACAATGCATACTTATTTCGAAGGTGGATCTATTAAGAAATCAACGGCGTTTCTGGCTGGCTTACCTCATGGAGAATTTATTGAAAACTACGCAGGAGGCAACAAAAGGGCTAAGGGTGGCTATTCTAAGGGAATGCAGGACGGAATTTGGTATGAGTATTTTCCAGGGGGAAAAACAAAAAAATTGACCACATATAAAGATGGAATTTTTAATGGTGTATTTGAAGAGCACTATGTAAATGGTCAAAATATGGCTTCTGGAAACTACATATCTGGTTTAAAGGACGGATTGTGGAGGTGGTTTTTTGAGGATGGAAAGGTCGATATGGAAGGTGCATTTGTGGCCAATAAGCAAAACGGTCCTTGGATATATTGGTTTGCCAATGGAAAGAAACAGTATTGGGGCGATTTCAGCAATGGTCTAATGGAAGGTACCTGGACTTATCTCTATTGGGGTGGCGAAAAATGGAAAGAAGGAAGTTATAAAACCGGTAAGAAGGCGGGTTTATGGACCTTCTGGTTTGAGAACGGCAAAAAACTGATGGAAGGTAATTTCAAAGATGATCTTGAGGAAGGTCTTTGGCAAAGTTGGTATGAAGGCGGCAAAATCAAGGATGTCGGAAATTATAAACAAGGGAAGATGTCAGGGAAATGGGAAGGATGGTATCCTAATGGAGTAAAGAATTATGAGGGTAATTGGACTATTGTTTCATCGAAGAGTAAGTTTTTCTCGGAAACAGAATCGATTTTACCCTTAAAGGATGTGAAATACCCGACTTCTACTAACGGCGAGATGAAAACGGGCACGTGGAAATTTTGGAATGAAATAGGCAAAATTCAACAGTTGTACACATACAACGCTTCTGGAATAATGCATGGCCCATCTCAAACCTATACTCCGGAGGGTCTTCTGGAGTCGGAGGGAGATTATAAAGAGGGCAAACCGGACGGGGACTGGGAGTACTTCCAAGGCAATGGTGCGCCGCTCAGAACTTGCAGCTATAAGGCAGGAAAGCTAAATGGGAAAAGTGTTACTTATGGCCGCAATGCCCGACCGATTGAGGAAGCCGAATACAAGGAAAATAGAATGCATGGAATGTACATCAAGTACGATGAGAAGACTGGCAAAGTGATGCAGAAAATCGAATTCGAAGATGGAAAAATCCTGAAGGTAGTCGAAGGCAAACTCAACACTAAATAATCTCCAAGAGATGGTCAACTCCGATGTACAAGTTCGCTTGTGAGTTATAGCGAGCCCTTGTTATACCTTGGTCTATTGCGCTTATCGCAAATTCCATCGCAGCGAGATGTAATGTTCTTCCATTTTCGAAAGTGATGTGTATGTCTTTTGGAATGAATATTTTCTCCGACTTCACTTCTCCTTCTTCATCACATTCCTGATACCAACTCCATTTAAAAGAAACGTCTTTTACTACACCCCCTATCAGTTCTCGTATACCCGTAATCTCTTCTTCATTGAGCCGGAAATATTCTATATCTCCGAGCATTTGCTTGAGACTTTCAGAAGAATATAAAAACAATTCTTTTGCTGTGTCCCATCCAAAAATGAGTTTCGTGTCTCCGAATAGGAGACCTATTCCGGCATCAACCACCCAACGTTTTTCAACGTCGAATACAAAGAATTTTTCATTGATGATAAATACTTCGAGATGATCTAGTGATCGTCCAATAAGGTTCTGTCGGATTCTCTCTTCCTGCGCCGCGTCTATTTCTTCTTCCATATTACTTATTCGGCAGGTTCACTTTTTTCTATTTCTGATGAGATAGCGGCCTTCTTAAAATGATCTACAAAAGTAGATTTTGCTTTTAAATCACAGGCCCCAACTATGAAAATTGTTTTGTCATTTCCATCTCCTACAGCATACATCTCCAACCATAGTTTCTTTCCATCTTTTTTGGCAGTGGCTTTTACAAAACTAAATTCTCGACCATTATATGTGAAGGTTCCCTTGTCTTTCACTTTTGTGTCTTCGCCGAATTCGGTAGATTTCCCTTCGAGTTCTACTTTCGAAGATTCGTATGATTGCGGTGCAAGCATAGCCATAATGAGCCCTACAGGTTCTTCTGAAATGTAGAAGTTCCCCATTTGGGTTGGGAAAACCGAGGAACTTACATCCATTTTGATCGGAGCTCCCATCAATTCTGCAAGGGCTGAAGCATCTTCTACTGTGGTTTCTATTTCTTCCTGAGTGAAGGCACTATATGAGAAAAATGCAACTGAAAGACTCAAGAAGGCTTTTAGAATGTTCGTTTGGAGAATTTTCATTTAGTTAAGGTTTCGGTGAAGTGGGACTCGCTTTTATTTCTAACATTTTCAAGATTCAACTTTGAATTTTCGAAGTTAGTCTTCTGTTTTAACACAGTTCTTTTGTATAGACTGAAGGGTCTTTTTCATGGTCTTTATTTTCTTCGTATCAATTCCTTTCAAGGCTTGTTTTCTGTTTTTACTCACAATGGGCGCCACTACATTGAGGGCTTTAAGACCGCTAGCAGTTAAAATCAAAGAATATTTTCGCTGATCAGAAGCGTGCGCCTTCTTTTTTACATAACCCGATTGCACTAGAAGTTCCAACATTCGATTGATTGATGCACCATCCTTAAATACTCCATCTGCAAGTTCTCGCTGAGAAATTTCAGGTTTCTCTTTTATTAAATTCAGCAAAAGCCACTGATCTATGGTAAGATTATAACCAGCTTTGCGAATTTCGTGTTGTGCGTATTGACGATAAGTTCGAATAGCCTTATCAATGTGATAGAAAATTACGTCGTCTAAAATTTCCATAGTTCAATAGGGATATAATTGATATATCAACAAAAATATAAGATTTGGGGAATTGAGAACTGTTTTACAGAAAGAAATACGGCGGAAATATAGCAAAAATCTATCAATCCGTTATAGCTGAGGGAGATATCTCCAAAATATTTAAAGCGAAGTACCCTAAATTCTCACATTAAAATTCGGTTAACGGGCTGAAAGGGTTCCGGAATCGCGGTTTCGTATAACATTTCCCGCAAATCGATTTCAATGCCGCGCGATAAAGCTGCCATGGGAATATCGTTGGCACCTCCCCGATATGGATTTTCAGTGTATTCTCCGATCTTTTCCATTGTATTGAATAGCCATGAAACCAATGTGGCGAAAGGAGGGTGAGCCAAGTCATGTGATCGCGTAGTTTCGAGAATTCGTTCATCATGCCAAATGGCAAGAGCAAAATGAAAAGCCACACGAAGTAAAGATTGAGGGCGGCAAACTGCTTGTGATAAGGGAAGTTCTTAATCCTTTCGCACATGCGTTGATTTTCGAACAGCGGACTTATTATCCCCTGCATTTCCACATGACGGAAATCTTCTATAAAACCATTTTCAAGCAATGTTTTTATATCTGCCGATTGCAGTGCTAGAATTTGTGCAGCCTGATTTTTGGTTTTCTGAATGTGCGACCACTCTTCGGATGATAAATATTTCGTTATTAAACTTTCTATGGGTTCTTCGTATTCCGGAACTTTGAAAAACTTGCGGTATTCAATATTGTATACTTTGTCCATGTTTTCCCATTCACCAGGTTGCCTCAATTGGTAACGCAAAGCAGTGAACCAAGCAATGTGCCTATAGATTAACTGTTGATGTATGGCGCGCAATTCCTCGTTGGACGATGGTTTTATGGCATGTGGATTGCTCACAAAGTCGCATGAGATGATGCCCCAAGTACGCGAGGAGTTTACTACACCACCCCAGATTTTTCGCGCTTCCCATAGTCTGGCGCATGTAGCATTTTTTTTAAACCCAGAATCCGCATTGGGATTCGCTATGAAGTGCTAAAACCGTTTGTCCCGCATTACGCATTAGGGCAATTTTTGTAGAATGCGTGCGGGATTCTCAAATCTAAGCGATAGAATACTGCATTCATCGACAAAATGAGGGTGCAATTTTTCTATCGCTTGATTTGGGTTTATGTATCTGTAATATTCCAATTCCGTTTCACTCCATTGGCCTATAACAGCTACTTTGACGGCATTTAACACTTCATGCTTATAAAATAGTCCAAACTATTTTATAAGCAGAATTGGTATTATCCCGAATCACGCGATGGAGATATCTGAATTCAGAGGTCGAACTATTGCTTTGCTCCATCGTGTAGATTCGAGAATCCCGCAGCGCATTAACCTCAAGAAACTTCCAATGCGCAATGCGGGATTATTTGATGGTGTATATTCATACATCAAGTATAAAAATTGAGAAAGTGCTTGATATCATCGGGGGTTAGTGCTGCAAGAGATTTCCACTGCGGATTCTGGATTAGAGCCCACTAAAAAGCCCACAGCAGTTCCAATTAAAGCAATGGGCAATCATTGAACTGATAAACATGTGAGATCAAAGAGTTCGAAGATTAGAGTAGGAACAAAAGTAGAATGAAATAGAGATAGATGTCGCTTCTGGTTCATATAATGGCTTACTTAATCCCGAAATTTTACCTACGTGCATAATGTATATGTGATGCTACAAATGTATTGTTGTCTGAGGTTTATGCACCCGTATTTGAGGTCCTTTGAATATGTCTGTTCAGCAAATGCATCAGCCAAAGGGCAACTAGCATTGAACCAATGACTACATAACCCAATATATCATAGCGCAGAAGAACTCCATTGTCTGCTTGTATCACTATCATTCCTGCGAGGGCAGACGCCACTCCACCAGACAGTTGTTGTATAGAGGAGTTGATGCTCATAAATGCACCGCGGTCCTGCGGTTCGGGTATAGCAGTGAGCAAGGCACTGGAAGTAATCATTCGTGCCGATATTCCTACGAAGAGCAAAACATTTAATGCGATTACAAGCCATAGGGGGGTAGTGTCCATTTGGGTGTAAATGGCTACGAGGGTAATGCTCACTACCGTACCAAAAATGAAGATGTTGAATTTCCCGGAACGGTCGCTCCATTTGCCAATAAGCGGTCCCATAGCGATGGAAAATAATCCCGTAATGAGGTATATAGTAGGAAGATCAGCTATGTCGATACCCATATTATTTGTAGTGAAGGCACTACCAAAGGGCATCAACATAAAACCACCCGTTGCAAGCAATACAGTAGCCAGAAAACCGCGGATGTAGTCTCTTTTGGAGAGCGTGCGGACAAGATGTACAAATGGATTGTGGTCCGATCTAATTTTTAGGTGTTCATTTATTGGCTTCAAATAGATATAGATAAAAACACCTACAATCGTAGCAAAAACAGCTATCATCCAAAACGGACTGTGCCATCCAAATTTGCTCGCTAAATACAAGCCTATAGGAATGCCAAGTATTTGACTTGCGGCAAATGCCATTTGAACAAAACCCATCACACGTCCTCTTTTCTGCATTGAGAATAAATCGGTGATAATGGCAAAACTGATTGATCCAATTACTCCTCCAAATAATCCGGTTACTATACGCGCAACTAAGAGAAGATGATAGTTTGGTGCCAATGCACAGAAAAATGTGCCTAGAATGAATCCCACATAAAAGAACATGAGTATTTTTTTTCGATCGAATCTGTCGGCGAAACCCGCCGCAAGCAACCCCGAAATCCCTGCACTGAATGCATATCCCGACACAACCATTCCGAACTGAGATGGTTTAATTTGAAGTTCTTCCATCACGATTACTCCCAATGGCGAGAGCACCATGAAATCCAAAATGATGGTAAACTGAAGTATAGCAAGTATCGCGATTACAAACTTTTGATATCCTGAAAAAGGCTCAGGTGTTTCTTTCATTTTTTTTGACGACATAATATGGGGCAATCCGTGATTTCGGTTGAGTTAGTGGTTTTTAGTGGTTCCTTGAATTCACTGCTTTCTATCGTTTCAAACACAGAATGACTTTTATAATCCCGTTTATGTATCTGTAATAATCTATTCCGTTTCACTTCAATGGTCTTTAAAAGATACTCTCACGGCATTTACCACGTCATCCTGCAGCGCATTACCTAAATAGACTTCCAATGCGAATTCTGGGTTTAATAAGCAGAATTGGTAAAAGTTCTTCTGAGCATACGGCAAATATGCATTTAGGATAGGGAAGAATGAACAAATTAGAATTCTTTTACGCAGATTTTGCAGATGGAACGCTGAAAGGCTAAAAGGACGGGTGCTCTCAAAAGATTTCTATCCCGTTTAACGCATTGTATTAGATTGAAATTACCCCGTTTAGGTAAACGTAATGGTCAAATACAGTTCACTCCATTGGCTTATAGCAGTTACTCTCACGGTATGTAATACTTGATGCATGCATGATACTGCAGCGCATTATCCAAAAAAGACTTCTAATGCAGATTCTGGGTTTAAGCAGAATTGGTATGAATTGTTCTTTAGGGGGCCCTTTTGATCAAAGGAGTAATAGGAAAATGTAAAAAGGTTTTGTGCAAAAATCATACTTTCATATGATGGCCTCTAGAGAATGGGGAATGATCTTCGCAGAGGTTGTAATATTAACCCGAATCGCGCGATGGAGATACCGGAATTCATAGGTCGAACTATTACTTTGTTCAATCGTGTAGATTCGAGAATCCCGCAGGGCATGAACCTCAAGATGCTTCCAATGCGCAATGCGGGATTAATTCCTTTCCACAGAGCGTTATAATTGCAATCTATGGATGTGAAAGTCATATTGCGTATGGACTTATTGCGCTTAGGGATAGAAAAATCAGAATTAGAATGGGCTTTTGTGAGATGAGTTGTTTTACAATATTTCTTTGAAAGATTTTGCTTAAACTGAAAAATATTTACGCCCTTAACTTAACCAAATCAGGCCCCGGCAATGTCGGGGCTTTTGATTTTTAGGGTCACTCGTATCTGCTATCCAACATGGATCTAAGTAGCTAGACCTTTATTGAGTCTTTCTATTTGAAGTTTTCCCACAAACGTGCAAACAGCGTGGGTCCAATATCTGCTAAAATCTGGTCTACAGTTTTAGTTGTTTCCTTGAAGCGCCCACGGAGCATACCTCCCACAATAGACTTTCCATTGCGGTCAATGATTGTATAGTGAACCTTTATCCACTTTTCTTCCGGCGAATTCGCGAAAAAACCAGGAAGTGACAAGATGTCTACCTGATTGAGGAGTACATAATATTCATATCCATAAAATGCATTTAGATACGTCACCAATGAACTGTCCTCTATAGTTGCCTCTAAATAATTTGTACTTCCATCCAAATAATTTGACCCGGATTGCAAGCTGTCCGGTAGAGTCGCATCATCAGGATTGAGACTTATTATGAGTGAATGGAGAGGAAGCGCAGTATACCTCCTGCTCAAACATTGATATACTTTTTGTTCTGTTCTCTGCGCTATACTGTCCGCTTGACCTGTTAGTGTGAAAACGCTGATTGACTCTGAAGCGGCTTCTGAAGCGGCATCACACAATCCGTAACGGAGTTTTGACTTAGCTTCAAATGGTGTTAATCCCGATGCCTCAGCTATTTCATCTGTGTGATCGCTCAGCAACATAATGTCCTCGTATGGAAGAACCATAATCCGTGTTTGGGCTGACAACGCAGTGCTAAGCCACAAAATGGAAAATAAGATAATGTAATTCTTGAACTGCATGTTTAATCCAAAGTAATTGCAAATAACTTGATTCATCAAGCGCCGCTATTCAAGAAATGAACCAAATTCATTTTAGCGGTTCCCTTAACACTTTGTGAGTGGCTATTTGGTGTATTATAATTTTCGGGTATCCAGCTCTATTCTTAGTGACTGCAATGTTCGCTATGCGCTGAAAATTAATCGGTTGCCAATCTTAGGAAGTCCATTCCATTGGCGTAGAGTAACAGTCCAAGAAGTAAAACCATTCCTACCATCTGCGCTCCTTCAAGAATTTTCTGACTCACCGCTTTTCCAGTTATGACTTCCCAAATGAGGAACATAACATGGCCGCCATCCAAGGCCGGAATTGGCAAAATGTTCATGAATGCCAATACCAAGGAAATGAAAGCAGTCTTTTCCCAAAACGCCCACCAGTTCCACTCGTTTGGAAATATTTTGGCAATGGTTATAAATCCACCCATCTGTTTGGCTCCTGCTTTGGAGAAAATAAATTTTAGTGATACAGCATAATCGGTAATGGTAGACCAAGCTTCTTTAAAACCTCCCGGTATGGCCTGAGCAAGCGTGTAGTGAAGCGTATCTACTCTAGGCAACTTGGTCCTATCCTGTTTAACACCGTATCCAATTGTGCCCTTTTTGCTAACCTCCAAGATTAGATTTTTGGTTTCTCCACCGCGCTTTACTTCTAAGTCGATATTGAAATTGCGGTGCAGACCGATAATTCTTTGTGTTTCCTGGTGGGTAGAAACGGGTATATTATTAATAGAAATAACGCTATCTCCTTTTTGCAAACCTGCTCTCATTGCCGGTGTATCTGCAAGCACGCTGTCTACCACATTGTCAATGTAAATGCGAGCTTGAAATGACATTTTTACTCCTTTCCTAACCAATTCATGATCGAGGCCCGCTGGTAAAGCGATGTCCATTTGCTTACCGTCTCTCTCTATCGTCACCTTCTGCACATCATTCAGCAGTAAAAGTTTATTTACAATGTTGAAATCCACGAGTTTTTCGCCATCTAATGCAAGGATTTTATCTCCGTCTTTAAATCCTATTTCCAACATATATGGATCACAGAAAACACCATGCTGCATTTTGTCAACTGGAATCACTTCTTGACCCCAGTGCCACAACACTAAACCGTAAATAAGAATTCCTAATATCACATTCACAGTTACACCACCTACCATAATGATAAGTCGTTGCCAAGCCGGCTTAGCTCTGAACTCCCACGGTTGAGGAGGCAAGGCCATCTGGTCCTTGTCCATGCTTTCGTCCACCATTCCTGAAATTTTTACATAACCTCCCAACGGAAGCCAGCCTATTCCATAAACAGTATCTCCAACTTTCTTTTTGACCAAAGAAAACCAAGGATCAAAGAAGAGATAGAATTTCTCTACTCTTGTTTTGAATAATTTCGCTGGTATGAAATGTCCTAATTCGTGGAGAACGATAAGGATAGAAAGACTAAGAAGTAACTGGAGGGCAAGAATCATGGTTTCAAATTACAGTTCGCGAAGGTAGGGAGAATGAAGATACCTGAATGCTACTTCAATTTGCCATATTTTACCAATTCTACCTATGAAATAGTCCATCCCGCTTTGCGTATTGGAAGTGTCTTGAGGGAAAAACGCAGCGGGAAGTAATCACTCGACCAATGAACTACGATATCTCCAGAGCATGATTCTGGGTTTAACCCAGAATCCGCATTGGGATTCGCTATGAAGTGCTAAACCCCAAAGATAGCAGGTGCTCTCGCCAGATTTTTATACCGTTTATCCCGCATTACGCATGAGGGCAATTTTTGTAGAATGCGTGAGGGATTCTCAAATCTAAGCGATAGAATACTGCATTCGATCGGCAAAAATAGGGTGCAATTTTTCTATCGCTTGATTTGGGTTTATGTGTCTGTAATCTCTGCTCAGCCGACACAACAGCTACTATAACGGCATTTACCTCTTCATGAATGCGAGATGCTGCAGCGCATTGCCCAAGAAAAACATCCAATGCGCAATGCAGCATGGACTATTTATTGTGCAGAATTGGTATTATCCCGAATCACGCGATGGAGATATCGGAATTCATAGGTCGAACTATTACTTTGCTCCATCGTGTAGATTCGAGAATCCCGCAGCGCATTAACCTCAAGACACTTCCAATGCCCAATGCGGGATTATTTGATGGTGTATATTCATACAGCAAGAATAAAAATCGAGAAAGTGCTTGATATCAAAGAGGGTTAGCGCTGAAATAGATTTCCAATGCGGATTCTGGGTTAAACCACATTTGCCAAGAAATCTTATTTTTTTGATCTGAGAGTTCGACCGGATAATGATTTTTATTCTGGACTATGGTAGAGATAGACATTTCGGAACCTGCCAAGGGTTTGAAAAGCCATTTATCCGTGTGGAATTCGAGGTGATTTAAAAAAATGAGGTTGCTCTCACGTCTGAAATATAGATTCGAAAATGCATGGAATGGTAATTCTGTTTTGGTAGTGAAGGATATTTTCAAGGTAGGTAACGGTCAAAAGGAAAAAAAATGATAGCGGGGGTTTGTAGTAAGATGTCGTCCCTATGGGACTGGTAGTGAGATGTCGTCCCTATGGGACTGGTAGTGAGATGTCGTCCCTGTGGGACTTGTAGTAAGATGTCGTCCCTATGGGACTGGTAGTAAGATGTCGTCCCTATGGGACTGGTGGTGAGATGTCGTCCCTATGGGACTGGTGGTGAGATGTCGTCCCTATGGGACTGGTGGTGAGATGTCGTCCCTATGGGACTGGTGGTGAGATGTCGTCCCTATGGGACTGGTAGTAGGATGTCGTCCCTATGGGACTCGAAGTGAGATGTCGTACCTGAGGGACTTGAGTGTTATTGGTGATAGTTCGTGATTGGCTTGTCTCCATTCAAGGTTTGGATATTTGATAAGTCAAGTCATCTATGTAACTCTGATTTGAGCTTTTTCGTACAATACTCCTCTGATAACTTGAAGTGTGCTTACACACCACCTTACGCAAATGACACAACTTAATGCCAATAGGCTAAGAAATGCAATGATTTTGTGCTGTTTAGCAGCCATTCTCAATGTTTTTAGTATTTCAGCGCAAACATCGTTTCAAAAGGTGTTTCGATGGACAGGCAACACTTATGTGTCTGAAGTGCGTTCTCAAAGCACTGGCGACATGTTGTTTGCCGGAACCATGGATGCACAGGTCTTCTTGGCTTCTATGGATTGTCAAGGTTTGGTCAATTGGTCGGTGGCCTCCACTTCGGGCTCAGTGAACATGAATCTTCCCATCAAATCAATTTCTGATCAAACAGGCAACATTTATTTCATATATAACACAGGGGAATTGGCGGATAACTCTACCGACGCACATGTGGTGAAAATGGGTCCTGATCAAGTAGTTATTTGGCATAAATCCATTAGCGGTATTTACAATGATTATGTTGCCGACATTATTATTGGAGCCGATGGCAATATTGTGGTATGTGGCACTACAAGCAGTTTTGGTGCAGATGCTCCCTCAGGAATCTACTGCGATGTATTCACCTTTTGTTTAAATGCCTCAGGGAATGTCATCTGGTCACGTACATACGGAAATTCTAGTGTTGATGATTCCGCCGCTTCCATTGGTCAATCTTATGATGGCTCTTTTATTATTATAGGTAATTCAGGTCCTGTGGATATCTCACGTGTCTTTTTATTGAAAACGGATAACGTGGGTTTGGCTTCGTGGTGCATGAAATACGGAAATCCGAATCATAGGAATCGCAGTACTGATCTTCTTCTTTTGAATGACACTACCGCGATCGTTTCGGGCGCAAGCACCGAATTGGGAACATCCTTTTTAGACCCTGCTCAGGCTTGTGTTTGGAATGTAAACCTCAACAATGGTGATCTGACAAATGCCGTTGCATATCCAGATGTTGACAATTTGACATCAGAAATTCTTGAACTTACCATGACTAGTCAAGGTATTCTAATGAGCGCTATGTACGAAGGTTACAGCACCTATAATAGTAGTTCTGATTTGGGTAAGGCTGTTTTAATGCGCATGGGAAATGACACATCGCTCAATTTTTCTATGCTCATAACGACAGGTGGAACAGAGGGATGCCAGGTTCAAAACGCCGCGGATGGTACTGCTATTTTCGTTTCTAATACCTCACAGTTTAGCGATCCTTGTTGTATCAACGAACCTGTAATTTCCAAGTTGAATGGGAGTCTTCAGTCAGGTTGCAATCAAATAAATGTGTTCACCGAAACGATGCCAACCCCTCTTGGAGCTATTGTGCCCAATAGTTTTGTGTTGTTGCAAGATACAGTTTTGGATATTTCGAACCTTGGATTTTCGCAGTCCGAAATTCCAATTCCTGAGATCGAAGTCTTGTGTGAAAATCCCGAATTGTTGCTATCTACATTTTCTGGCAACGGAGGCTGTGTTTCAGATTATTTGGCATTTGAAGATGAGTCCGAAGGAAATATTCTAACGTGGAACTGGGATTTCGGAGATGGTAATTTTTCCGATTTTCAGAACCCCGCGAATAGCTATCTTTCTGAAGGTACCTATACTGTCTCCCTCACTGTTTCAGACGGCTGCAGTGAACACACAAGTGCTATTAATATTCAGGTAGATCCAACTCCCGTGACTGATGCAGGATTCGATCAGTACATAAGAATTGGGGATAGCGTAGTAATTGGTATAATGCCTTTTGACGAAGATTTGGAATATCTATGGGCACCCCCGGGTTCTCTTATAGATCCCGACATGCCCCAAACAGAGGCCTCTCCAGTAATAACCACTAGTTTTATGCTTACTGTGAGCAACGATTTGGGTTGTTCCACTACTGATAACGTTACAGTATTCGTTGATACTTCGCCTATTATTCCCGATCAAGATGGAGAACTATTTGTTCCGAATGTTTTCTCACCAAATGAAGATGGTCAAAACGATGTGCTATATGTCTATGGTGGACCATTCACCAATTTTAATTTAGAAGTATTCAACAGACTCGGCGAAAGGGCTTTTGCCACCACCAATCAAGAGGTGGGATGGGACGGAATGTTTCGAGGTAGACATGCGCCAATTGGTGCTTATTACTACAACCTTACTGTGACTGATGAAACGGGCGCCGATGTTGAAACCGCAGGAAATATAACCCTTACCAGATAATGAAGAAATTGATCCACACATTTTTCGTTATTGGTCTTGGACTGATATCGTTCTATTCCTTTTCGCAGGATTCACATTTCTCCCAATTCAATGCACTGCCTCTTCAGCTTAATCCGGCCACGGCGGGAGAGAACGCAAAGGGATTTAGAATTGGAACTACTTATAGAAATCAATGGGGCCCCCTTAATAACGGCTATCGCACAGTGGTAGCTCATGGCGATATGTGCATTCCATCTAAACGTACTGATGTGAAAGAGAGATGGGGTGTAGGTTTTTCTATTCTAAAGGATAAATCAGGTGAGATTGGATACGGCATTTTGAGTGCAACGGGCAGTGGGGCATATCACCTTCCTGTAGCCCGACATCAAATGGTTTCTTTTGGTATGAGTGCGGGCGTTACGCAAACTAGTCTGGATCCCAAGGATATGAGATGGGGCAACCAATACGACGGTGAGAAGTACAATCGCGACATAAATGGTGAGCCATTTAGATTTGAAAATAAAATGTTTGGTGATATCGGAGCAGGAATTCAATATACTTATTTCATAGACGATCAAACAATGACGTCGAAAGATGCGCGAACCATTAAAGCAGGCGCAGCCATAAGTCATGTGACTCGACCTAAGGTGAATGCAGCAAATGATAATAACTCGAGACTGCAGGTCAAGTATAACGGATATTTTTCTGCCGATTTAGGTATTAAGAATACGGATGTAAGTATTCACCCAACTGGCTATTTTACAAAACAAGGCCAAGCAAGGGAAGTGCTTATAGGCTGTGCATTTCGTTATGCGCTCAAAGAATCCTCAAGGTACACAGGATACGTAAAATCCAGTGGTGTAGGATTTGGGTTTCACGCCAGAATGGGTGATGCCGTAATTCCATCAATATTTTTTGAAACAGCAGGATTGTCAGTGGGAATTTCCTATGATATTGCTACATCAGCAGTTAGAAAAGCAGCTCCACTACTCGGTGGTCCAGAGATTTCATTGCGTTTCAGAGTTCTGGGATAGCCAATAGAATCTTTCGATTCTAAAGGCATTTAACACTGCATGCTTACAAATAGTTTGGACTATTTTATTGGGAGAATTGGTATAATCCCAGAATTCGCATTGGAAATCTATTGCAGCGCTAGCCCCCTTGGATATCAAGCACTTTCTCGATTTTTATTCTTGATGTATGAATATATACCATCAAATAAAAATCTTGCGAGAGCACTTGCTATCTTTGGGGTTTAGCACTTCATAGCGAATCCCAATGCGGATTCTGGCATAATTTGTCATTATTCCCTAAAAGTTGCCTTTGCACTATTCGAGAGAACTATTCACGAACTTTGCCGCCTAAATTTTGTTGCAGATTTGCTGCGACTATAGCATCAGAGGCAATAGAATATGACCATTCGGGAATTCAGGAGTTTATATATCCAAACAAAATCTACTACAGATCTGGTTGAGGCGGTAAGTCCCGATCGATCCAAAACTCGATTAAATGGACTCGTAGGTTCCTCTACTTCGATGTTGGCTGCCTGCTTCGCAGAAAGAACAAGCAATCCTGCACTCTTCGTTCTGCGTGATCGGGAACAAGCTGTCTATTTTCTCAATGATTTACAAAGTATTTTAGAAACTGGAGATACCGAGGTAAGTCCGGATAATATTCCGCATTCAAAGAAAAGTGAAAAAAAGGACAAGACATTCTTTTTTCCGCGAAGTGCAAGGGTGGCTTATCAATTTGAAGAGGTGGAGAATGCCAATGTAGCCATGAGGGCAGAGGTGCTCAATGAATTGAATAAAAAGATCGGGAGGCCCCTAATTGTTACTTATGCTGAAGCACTCACAGAGAAAGTTGTAACAAGAGTTGACCTTCAGAAAAACACATTCGAGATTGAAACTGGTCATAAAATTTCATTGGATTTTGTCGACGAAATTTTTCATGAGTTCCATTTCATCAAAGTCGACTATGTTTATGAACCCGGTCAATATGCAGTAAGAGGTGGTATACTCGATATTTTCTCTTTTGCCAACGACTTTCCCTTTCGAATCGAACTTTTTGGTGACGAGGTGGAAAGTATTCGCAAGTTCGACCCATCAACTCAGTTGAGTGTAAACAAAGTGGTAAGGGCTACAATCGTGCCCGACGTCAGTAGATCGCAAGGAGATGAAGCACGAATTTCTCTTCTGAATTTCCTTCCTGATGATACCGTTGTGTGGGTCTACGATTTGGACTCGTGCAATATTGTGCTTGCTCAGGAACTTGAAAAAGCTGTGGTGCGTTTCGATAAGATAGAAGGTATGACAGTGCATCAAAAACCTGATGAACTGTATTTAGGCGACAAAGATTTCATGAGCGATTTGAGAGCAAAAAGAGTCGTAGAATTTGGGACATCACAAAAATTTGCAGAAGCCACGGTTATCTCATTTGATATGACTCCGCAGCCTAGTTTCAACAAGAACTATGAGATGCTCAGTACAAATCTTGCGAACAATGAGAAGAATGGATACCTCAATATTTTGGCTGCTAGTCAAGCGAAACAGATTGAGAGATTATATCAGATTTTTGAAGATAAGGATCACGCCGTTCATGCAAAACCCCTGTTGCTCGAACTGAGCGAAGGTTTTATAGATAAAGAGAATAGAATTCTTTGTTATACGGATCACCAAATTTTTGAAAGATATCATAAATTCAAACTTAAAGAGGGATTCAAAAAGGGAAAGGAGGCTATTACCCTGAAGGAGTTAATGGCGCTGCAGCCGGGAGATTATGTGGTACACATTGATCATGGAATTGGTCAGTTCTCGGGTTTGCAGAAGTTGGATGTGAATGGAAAGGAACAAGAAGCTATCCGTCTTACATACAAAGGTGGCGACATATTGTATGTGAGCATTCATTCGCTACATCGAATTAGTAAATATATTGGAAAGGAGGGAACGCCCCCCTCTGTGGATAAACTCGGAAGCAATGCATGGCAAAATCTGAAGAGAAAAACCAAAGCCAGAGTTAAAGAGTTGGCTTTTGATTTGCTCAAACTTTATGCCCGAAGGAAAGCTACAAAGGGATTTGGTTTTTCACCTGATTCATATCTTCAAACGGAGCTAGAAGCTTCTTTTATGTTTGAAGATACTCCCGATCAATTAAAGGCAACACAAGCAGTGAAGGAAGACATGGAAGCTGAATATCCCATGGATAGACTCGTTTGTGGCGATGTAGGATTTGGCAAAACGGAAATCGCAATGCGTGCAGCTTTCAAAGCTGTAGCTGATAGTAAACAAGTAGCAATTTTAGTGCCTACTACTATTCTTAGCATGCAGCACTATCGAAGTTTTAGTGAGCGATTCAAAGACTTTCCATGTAAGGTTGATTTCATCAATCGTTTTAAATCTGCTACAAAGCAAACCGAAACGATTAAAAAACTTGAAACCGGCGAAATTGATGTCATTATAGGAACACACTCTCTAGTAGGAAAAAAAGTTAAATTCAAAAACCTAGGATTACTTATTATTGATGAAGAGCAGAAATTTGGTGTGGCTGTAAAAGATAAGCTAAAGACCATTAAAGCAAATGTGGATACACTTACTCTAACTGCAACCCCTATACCACGGACGCTTCAATTCTCTTTGATGGGTGCGAGGGATTTGAGCATTATTCAAACTCCTCCTCCCAATCGACACCCTATTGAAACGACACTGTGTGCATTCAACGAGGAAGTGATCAGAGACGCAATTTCGTTTGAGGTTTCAAGAGGAGGCCAAGTATTTTTTGTACATAATAGAGTACAGAATTTAATGGAAATTGCTGGCATGATTCAGCGCCTATGTCCGGATGTTCGCACTGGTATTGTCCATGGTCAGTTGGATGGCGAAGCTTTGGAAGAAGTAATGGAGAAATTTGTGACTGGTCAGTTTGATGTACTGGTTAGCACTTCTATCGTAGAGAGTGGAATAGATATCGGAAATGCAAATACGATCATAGTAAACGATGCTCAAAATTTCGGGCTGAGTGATCTGCACCAATTGAGAGGTAGAGTGGGACGAACAAACAAAAGGGCCTTCTGTTTTTTATTGGCCCCTCCCATGCACTTGCTCAGTGAAGATGCACGAAAACGTCTTACCGCAATCACTCAGTTTAGTGACTTGGGAAGTGGTCTGCACATTGCAATGCGTGATCTCGACATCAGAGGAGCCGGCAACTTACTTGGGGGCGAACAAAGTGGATTTATCAATGATATTGGTTTTGAAACTTATCAGAAAATTCTCGATGAAGCAATTCAAGAGCTCAAGCAAGAACAGTTCAAAGATATGTTTGAAGAGGAGTTGAAGAGAACGCAAAACTATGTGAAGGAAACTCAGATGGAAACGGACTTCGAATTCTTAATACCTGATGATTATGTGAGCAGTATTGCAGAAAGAATTGCATTGTACAAACAATTGGACGATCTTCAGTCTGAAGAGGAACTCGTAAAATTCACCGCCGAATTAAAAGATAGGTTTGGTGAGATTCCAAGCAAAGCCATTGCCTTGATCAATACGATTCGTTTGAGATGGCTTGCTCGAGAAATTGGTTTGGAAAAACTGGTTTTGAAAAGCGGAAAGCTGATTGGATACTTTGTGAAGAAGCAGGATTCACCTTATTACCACAGCGATAAGTTCAACAGAGTGATAGACTTTATAAAGCACAATCCCAATGCAGGCAAAATGTATGAAAAGGAAGGCACACTCCGTATTTCATTCAATCATGTGGATACTATGGATAAAGCACTTGGGGTCTTAAAGGGTATGCATAACGGCGAAAAACTGAAAGTATAAATGATCGAGCTTTTTGTCAACCTACTTCACTGAACTAGGATGCGATGTGTAAACTTGATAGAACCATAGTTTAGATCCATCAAGTACATCCCGGGTTCGAGAGACGAAATATCTATGTGAAGCATCGTGATATCGGAAGTATGATCTTCTCGCAGAACCGCAGCACCTTGTATAGATTTTATTTCAATGACTCCTGGATCAAATGACCCGCCATTAAGCAAAGAGATAGTGATTTTGTCAATTGATGGATTGGGAAATATCTCAAAGGGACTAACGAGATTTTCACCAAACTCATCAAAAAATTCAACAGGACGACGAAGAGCGAAGTGCCTGAGCTCATCAATATCTCGATTCCACATATGCACGGACTGAGGGTAATGCCACCGTCTGATCTGATCATTTATTTCAGGCTGCAACAGGCTGGTAAATTCATTGATCAGGGGAATGATCTTTTCGGGTCCCCAATGGGTCTGAACATTGTTCAGCGTATGAATGAGAAATTGATTTTTGAACGATTCATTCTGTAGGAGATACCTGAATAGAATAGATGCCGGATCTTCTCCGGTATTGCCCATCGCCATTTCTACACCGCTGAAATGCTGAACGTTTTGCATGCATGCGTCACAATCAAAGAAAAGAAAGCGCCATTTGCCGTTTTCGCTAGCGGGCCTCCACATTCTCACATTATTCACTGGAAAATCGATATTGCTAAAAAACAGTTGTGATCCAATATAATCCATGAAGGAAGAAATGTCTACACGGTCAGAGAGAAATTCAAATGACGTCTCTTCAACAGCGTTGTGTGATGCCATATAAGTAGTGAGGCCCTTCCATGCTTCATCTGTACCTTCTGTAGCCATCAAGGTTCGATCAAAATCGAGCATGTCAATTTCTTCAATGTTGTGATTTCTTTTAATCCATGCCTCATCCAGTCTTTCACGAATCTGATGGACACCCCAGTATTCTCCATTTATGAAAACAATGGCCGGATGACTGCGCATCAGGTCCAAATTCAGCGGTTCACATAATCGTTGCGTCACTTCATCGGCGAATAAGGCGGAAGAAAATATCCTATCTGGTGCACGCAATAGTAGACGATCAAAATGACTTGATGTTTCTCCAAACAAGGGAAGCTCGAATGAAATATTATCAAAGTGGTGGTCTGCATATATGCGAATTGTCTTTTGTGGATATGCGCGCGAACTGCGTCCATGTGTTCTCAATCCGGCTGCACCTGTCCAAACTTCTTCTTGATTTAGGAAAAAAGAAATATGTGCCTCGCGTTGCCAATTTACCCCTGGTTGATTAAAGTTGCCGTATTCATGGTCTCCATAAACATATATGCCTTCATCATCCGAAAAGAAACCAGAAGCTTCTGTGACTATAGAAACTACATAGAATCCAGTGGGTATTTCATCTGATGCATTAAAGTACGTGCGTTCAACAACTTCGCTTACCCTTGTTTCATTTCTAAATGCCGCTGCGCGCAAGGCAATGGCGGGTGTAAATGTCCCTGAAGGTATTTGCCATGTGTCAGATGATGCAATAAGGGATATCACATTGGCAGCGCTTTCTGCACCACTTAGAGTAAGCGCTCCATACCATATCGGTGAGTAAATTGTAGGCTCAGTTCCATTGAGTGTGTACCTTATCACCACATCGTTCGCAGAACAAGACACAGTTAGTTCCAATGGAAAGCTCGTCCAGCCCGAAGAATGTGATACCCCTATTGCCTCCCACCAAATGGGAAGAATCACTTGATTATGTGCAAAATTTATTTCCTGTGGCGTTGGATTTTGAAATAGCAACCACTCTTCGGGATTTTGACTATTTCTACCAAGACTATAATTGATGGGCATTTCGTAAGATGGTGATATATCAATGAGTTGTCCAATCGGATTGAAAAGAAATATGTTTTCCCCCTCATTGTTTACCTTAAACCCTGCATGCAAAGCATTCGTGTCCGCATTTTCTGAGCCGGCTGCAAATAGTACAAGAAGACCATTTCCTGGAATTTCTATGGATGGAAGGGTCCAAGCGCTTTCAAATTCGTTTTCGTCTGAGATGGCATAACCGGACAAATTCAGCGCTTCCGCATAGGGATTGCGTAGTTCAATCCAATCGTGGAAGTCTCCATGTTCATCGGAATAAATATTTTCATTGTGACCGAGTACTTCATTGATCTGAATTTGACCATAAATCGAAGCCTGCACCAATAAGTTGAAGAGAAGTAATATGATACTAATACGGATGTTCATATCTAAAAATGTAGACCTGCTGTGAATGACAGTAAGATGTAGTTCAGCCGGTCTTGATAATTGAACCCATTGCCCCCGGAATAAGAGAGTCGGGTAAGTTGATGTTTTAACGTAGCGCCTATATGAAGCATAGATTGGCCGCCCAATTGGAGACAGCTCGCAATTCCAATTCCGGTTAGTCGACCGCCTTTGAATTCATAGGAAGTTTGACGTTCGTAGTTTTTGTGTTCTGCGAACGAATGTCCCAAATCTAAGTGCACATAGTATTTTTTCGAGGGACTAGGTTGAATCATAAAACTGGCAAAAAGTGGATAGAAGGTTTCATCTGTTAGTATTTCTATTCCGCCATTTCCTGATATCGCCAATCGATCCGAAACCGGATGAGCCATAGACACATAAACGCCCTGTCCAATTACATAGTCAAATGAATTTGAATTGAATTCTCCTCCGCTGATAAAGGAGCCTGAGATTCCAAGTCTCCAGTCACACATGTGGGCATTTTCTTTGGCAGTGGAGGTTTGACTACAACCTATTAATACTTGAATAAGGAGAATAAAGGTATTGAGTATTCGCATGGTTAAGTAGCTACTAATATGACTGTTCAAAACTATATCAGACCTTGTTTCCCGAAGGTTAACCTGTGTTAAAAACGAAGTTTCGTTTGGCATGTTAATCAACTGGTGTGGTAAACTATTCTTTTTTGAAAGATTTCAGGTGGCCTTTTTCCTAATTCTTAGGCTTTCTATAAGCGACCAGCAGTAGGCGTAATCTGATCTATTTGGACGCTGATTTATTGTTAAATTCACCGCATGTTGGTTTTCGGGGTCAAAAGTCATAGAATCTTTGTTAAGAGTGTATCTTGTATTCCTCTGATCTGCCTTTTTTTGGGGTTGAATGGCCTCTATGCCCAGGTGACCGGAAACGAATGGATTGACTACGATTCGCCTTATTGGAGGTTCAAAATTGCCCAAAACGGTTACTTCTCTCTGAGTCATAGTCAACTACAAACAGCTGGTTTTCCTGTGGATGCGATCTCGCCTGCTGATATTCAACTAATGGCTAGGGAACAGGAGGTGCATCTTGAGTTCACTGGTAGCAATCCTGAAGTTTTTCAACCGGGTGATGAATTAAGATTCAAATCGAAGAGAAATGATGGATGGCTCGACGCGTTGGTGTATGATGAAGAGACGAATCAAGCAAACGAAGCGTACAGCTTGTTTAATGACACAGCAATGTATTTTCTTACTTACAATCAATCGAGTCATCTGCGTACGGCTTATTTCTCTGAGGACAATTACGGCGACTACTTGCCACTTCCATACATTTTTACACGAAGTAGAAAGGAATATACCACCAACTATCTATTCGGAGTGCAAGATCAAAACGGTATATCACTTCCTTATTATCAAGAAGGAGAAGGATGGTTTGATGCTGTTTTTGGCATGGGCTCTTTAGTGAACAAGGATATCCCAACTCCCAATTCATACAATGGTGTGGATGCACCACCCGGTGTCGTTTATGCCACAAGTGCTTCGGCCTCTATGGCGTCTGGGTTATATAACCATCACTTGCAAGTAGGTTATGGCATCAACTTTACACTTGCTATCGACACCATCTTTCAAGATTATCAACTCAACAAACTCAGTTTCTCTATTCCGGCAAATCAACTGGGAGCTCTTAATACGCGCGTTACCCACCGAAGTATTAACGATCTCGGAGTTGCATCAGATTTTCAAGCCGTATCCGCCGTGGAAATACTCTATGCTCACATTACTGTTGTGGACGATGATGAGCTATTTTATTTTGAAGTGAAAAATTTGTTCGGTCAAGAAAAGGCCTACGTCCAGCTAGATATTTCGGGAATGAATGATGCGAGGTTGTTCATTGATGCGCTCGATTTCCCAATGGAAATTGGTTTTACGCAAGTAGAGGATATTATTCATTTTATTGTGCCGTTTGAAGGGGCAGAAAGTATAAAGCTCTGCCTGTTGTCTCAAAGCGAACTGACTCCGGCTCCTGTTCCTGTGCCCGTTTCAAGTTCAGGGTTTTTTGCCAAATACAGTGTGCAGCAATTAGACTCAGCTTTTTTGATCATTACACATCCAATGTTACTCCCGTCAGCTACAAATTATGGAGCTTATAGGCAATTGCAAGGAATGGACGTTTTGCTCGTAAATGTAGAAGAACTGTATATGCAATACGCTGCCGGTATTTGGAAACATCCAATTGCTATAAGACGTTTTTGCAATCATCTATTGGAAGAATGGCCTTCTGATCCTTCTCACCTTTTTCTGGCAGGGAAGAGCATTCACGAAATGAAAATTTCCGGTTCCCTAGGAGCTAGAAATAACACGTCGGATTATGCAAGAAATTTGGTTCCTACCTGGGGTTTTCCAAGTTCCGATTTGGCCATTACCTCCGGTTTGGGTGATACGTTTTTGGAAACAGCCATTCCCACTGGTAGAATTGCTGCTGAAAGCAATGAACAGTTGCTTGAGTATTTAAACAAGGTAGTAGAACACGAGGCTCATACTCCCAAAATGTGGCAAAAGAACATCTTGCACTTCGGAGGTGGTGGAAACGATTCAGAGCAACAACTTTTTGCTTACTTCCTGAGTTTGTATAAGAACATCTCTCAAGACACTTGTTTAGGTGGAAAAGTCTTTACTTTTTTGAAAGACACAACAGACCCTGTTCAGATTAATCTTTCTGATTCTATTCAAACATTGATAGATGAAGGTGTAATGCTAATGACTTTTTTTGGTCACGCGAGCAGCACAGGTTTTGATCAGAATATTGATGCTCCTGAAAATTATAATAATCAAGGAAAGTATCCATTACTTATTGGAAACTCTTGTTACACCGGAAACATACATCTTTCACCAAGCCAAAGTGCTAGTGAGAATTTTGTGCTAGTGCCTAATCGCGGGGTCATTGGTTTTATTGCAAAAAGCGATTTGGGACAACCCAACTATCTCAATGAATTTACTCTTAATTTTTATAAAGAATTATTTCAAAAAAAGTATGGAAGCAGTATAGGTCAATGCATGAAATACGCTGTTCAGGATTTTCAAGGGAGCAATCCGGAGCCATCCAGAATCAATACAGCTCTGACATTTAGCTTGCATGGCGACCCTTCGATAAGAATGTTTCCATCGGAGCGTACTGATTATGTAGTGGATATTAATGACATCGTTTTTGAGCCTACAGAAGTATCGGCCCAACTGGATTCTTTTGTGGTTAAAGTAGCTGTGTCAAATCCAGCTAAAGCCACCAATCGGGCAGTGGGCATTGAATTGATTAGACATTACCCGAATGGTGTCGACTCTTCTTATTCTGTTACTTTACCTAATGTGCTTTATCGGGATACTGCATATTTCACCTTACCTATTGATCCTATAAACGGAGTTGGATTGAATCAATTTGACGTTCTTGTGGACTACCCTTTCGACTTTATAGATGAGTTGGATGATGTTGGAAATAATATCGTGTTTAATAGAACTTTGCTTATTACATCTGGTGATCTGATACCTGCCTGGCCTTTTGATTTTGCTGTCGTTCCAAATTCAACGGTAAGCCTACAAGCAAGCACGGCATACGTTTTGGAGCCGGATAAATTGTACCTTTTTCAAGTAGATACCACAGATACTTTTGATAGTCCATGGCTGCAAGCCTTTGAAACAAATCAGTCGGGTGGAGTAGTAGAATGGACATTACCATTTCAATTAGAAGAAGCTCGAGTGTACTATTGGCGCTGTGCTGCGAACAACAACAATCCGGATGATACTAAATGGAGAGAGAGTTCTTTCCAATATCTCAACGGACAAGAAGGCTGGGGCCAGGCTCATATTTTCCAAATAGAAAACAATAGCTTGAATAATCTCGATTTTGACAGGGACAATAGAAGGCTGAATTACAGTATTGGTGATATATCAATGAAATGTGAAGTATATGGAAATCCTCAATCGAGTTATGAGGCTTTGGGAACGAGGTATCAACTTGATTTGGATGTACAGGACTACTCCGGATGCGGGAACACTCCTGCATTGATGGTAGCAGTGATAGATTCAGTTTCATTGCAGCCGTGGGAGACAAATTTCGATGGTGCAAATCCTCAAAATGATTTTGGAAACCAGATGGCTTGCTCATACTCCAGAAATCGCACAGAGAAGTATTTTATATTCAGACAAAACAATGCTCAAGAGTTGCAGGGTTTTGAAGACATGATCACGAATCATATTCCGGATGGGGCTTATCTATTGATCTATTCGTGGGTTTACGCAAACTATGATGGTTGGGAACAGAACTATCCCGGAGTTTTCGATGTGTTTCAGAATTTGGGATCAAGTCAAATCGGAGTAGCGCAGGACAGTGTACCCTTCATTTTTTTCACAAAAATGGGACACCCAGAAACTACCCAAGAGTTATACGGAACTTTTGACAATGAATATCTAGTAATGGAACAATATCTCACCGGGACATCAGGTCTTGGAAAGATGACAACTCCGTTGATAGGGCCATCGTTGGCCTGGGAAAATGTTTTGTGGAGTGGTGTAGAAGCAAATGAGAACGCTGGTGATAGTACTCAGACATCAGCTCTTGGTATAACGAATTCAGGTCTTGAGATACCATTGTTCCAAAATGGAGACTTGTCGGGATCCGAAGATATTTCTGCACTAGCTCCCGTTCAGTTTTATCCTTTCCTCAAATTATCTAAAGAGCTTACCGATGCGCAAAATCTGACAGCACCCATTTTTAAGAGCTGGCATGTGTTGTATGAAACTGCTCCGGAGGTTGCTTTAAATCCCCAGGAGGGACTTTTATTGCCGTCAGATACGGTTCAGGAAGGTGAAATAATCTCTTTCGCAATGGCCATAGAAAACATTTCGAACAAAGCCATGGATAGCCTCTTGGTTTCTTATTGGATCGAAGATGATAGCGGAATCCCACACTTTCTCGCATATCCGGTGCAAGCTCCGTTGCTTTCCGGCGAAATCTTGTTGGACACCATTTCGATTAGTACAGTTGGGAAAATTGGATTGAATCACATTTGGATTGAAGTGAATCCCTTCAATGCCATTACCGGACTTACTGATCAACCCGAACAACATCACTTCAATAACATTGCAAGTTTTCCGTTGCGGGTTTTATCGGATCAAATCAATCCTGTGTTGGATGTAACGTTCGATGGAATTCATATTTTGAATGGCGACATAGTTTCGGCAGCACCAGAAATAGCAATACTGTTGGAAGATGAGAACCCTTGGTTTCTTCTAAACGAAGCTGCAGATACTAGCTTATTCAAAGTTTTTCTCAATGGACCGGATATGGACGAAAGACTTTTGAGGTTTTCCGATGAATTGTTATTTGAACCCGCCATAAATCAGAATAATAGAAGCATGGTATTGTATCGACCACAATTTATGAAGGATGGGGTTTATAGGCTAAGAGTTCAGGCCAGAGATAAAAGTGGAAACGCAAGCGGGAAAATTGATTACCAGATTAGCTTTGAAGTAATCACTCGTCCGGGAATAACAGAGGTCCTCAATTATCCAAATCCATTTAGTACTAATACCCGATTTGTATTTACAATTACGGGCACTGAAGTCCCCGACGAAATGAAGATTCAAATTATGACAGTGGGTGGACGTGTTGTTCGCGAAATCCTGGGTTATGAGTTGGGCTCCCTACATGTAGGTAGGAATCTAACCGAGTATAGATGGAATGGAACGGATGAATATGGTGATCGACTGGCAAACGGGGTCTATTTATACAGAGTAGTGGCTAGACTTAATGGAGAAGACTTGGAAATGCGAAGTACAGAAGTATCGGAATTTTTCAATAGAGGTTTCGGGAAAATGGTGCTTATGAGATAGGTCCTCTTGAGGGTATAATGTTTGATGTTTTTTTAACTTGTCAACGTGTATTTACCCAAAAATAGGGGGGTGTTTTTACGGTAGAAGAGAGGGGTGAATTTAGGCGATTTTTTAGGAATTGCAGAGTAGTGAATTGATAAGTGCCCGAATATCAGAGAAGTAAAATTTGAGGTGGGGGGTTGAAATTTCTCACTCAACTTTCCAAAGACTTTCCGATCCGCCTTAAACCAGAAAACGAGGACATATCTTGATTGAATAATTCAAAATTCCTCCCTACTTATGTCAAACAAAATTTCATGGGCCAGAGCTCAAACTATGGCACAAAATTATCAGGCTCAAGGGCCTTTTTTAAGAGCTGAACCAGGGACAAACGGCGCAGCCCAGCATTTAAAGGCTTGGTGGATCGATATTGCTTCTCTTATGGATATCTTAACCAACACCCCTCAATGCGATGGACTGAGGGCATATATTGTTCTGCAGGATAGAAACCAAGAGAATAACGCGATTACTCCTTATCATAGTTTGGTGCTTATTGGCACACAACCCGGAAGTAACGGAATTCATGATAACTTTAGACCCGCAAACTCAATGGTGATTGATTTTGTAGAACCTTGCCCTAGTACATGTACAGATAAGAACCCTTTGATTCCATAGTTCTATTGGATTTTTTCGCAATTTTGGCTGTAACTCCTATGACTGCTTGTGCAGTTGTCGGGGTCTTAAAGTACCGGAAGTTTTCGCGTCCATTTAGAGTAATGTCGATATATTTAATCATTACCGCTTCGCAGCAATGGATTGCTTTTTTAATGACTAATTTATTTGGTGTGAATACATTTGTTTTTCATGTATTCTTGACAATAACCGTTTTTTGTTATTACTTGTTTCACAAGCTCATTGAACCTTCAAAGGGCAAAATTTATATGATCGATGTGGCGGTTGCACTTGTGATATTCCTCCAACTCATATCTATTTTCTATATTCAATCGTTACTCGAGTTCCCTACTTTTAGTATGGGACTTAGTGCATTATTCATAACTTATACTTCATTGCGCTATTACGATAAATTGATGAGTAAACCCTCTGAGGAGGAGATTCAGGATAATCCCAACTTTTGGATAGTCACAGGTTTTTTGATTTTTTACACACCCAGTTTCATGTTTTGGCTTGTCCATAACTACTTGATAAATGCCCATGTCGACGTGACCACAATGCTGAACTTGAGTAAGGGTATGAATGTAGTTTTTTACCTAGTATTGTTTTATGCACTTAGTCTTGATTTGCGTGCTCAAAAATTGAAGTATGCCCGATCCTAATTCAATCCATACCATTGCTGTTTTCGGCGTACTAATGATGTTGCTTATTGTCGGATTCTTTGTGCTTTTTATTTTTAAGTATCGAAGCCGACAAGTTGAACATAAGCGGGAAAAGGAAATTTTGGCCGCCGAGATGACACGCGCCCAGTTTGAGATTCAAGAGCAAACTATCCATAATATTTCTATGGAAATTCACGACAATATTGGTCAAACATTAACCTTGGCCAAGTTGCAAATCAATTCCATGGAACCTGAGAATCTCATAGAAAGAAAAGCGCAGAGCCGAGAATTGATAACCCGTGCAGTTCAATCACTGCGCGATTTGAGTAAGTCGATGAATGGTGATTATGTTTTGGAATTGGGTTTAGAGGCCTCTATAGAACGTGAGTTGAATATGGTAAGTGCTAGTGGGACTTTTGAAACTTCGTTCGAAGATAAAGGCCCCGAAATTGTATTGACCGAACAAACAGAGGTTATCTTATTCAGGTGTATTCAGGAAACCATAAACAACGCAGTGAAACATTCTATGGGAACCAAAATTTCTGTGGATGTCGAAAGAAATGTTCATCAAATGAAAATTTCGGTTACGGATAATGGTGTCGGAATTTCTGAAGATCCGGTAAAAGGATTAGGCTTGCACAATCTAGAAAGAAGGATCAAGATAATAGGAGGCAAAATGTTGATAGATAAGGGTAACAAGAAGGGTACAAATCTTATATTTACGCTTCCTACCCATCCATTTTAGTATGTCCACAAATAATCAGACTCACTCGTTTAGTTCTATTCAAATTGCGCTTGCTGACGATCATGTGCTTCTCAGACGAAGTCTTAGTCAATTGCTCACGGCAAAGGGTTTTAATGTGGTTTTTGAGGCGGATGATGGTGAGGAGCTTATTCTCAAGATCAAAGGAAAATCAATTGACTTGGTATTGATGGATGTTTCAATGCCTAATAAAGATGGTATTCAGACTACATTATGGTTGAAGGAAAATAGACCTGAGGTGAAGGTACTCGCCTTAAGTATGTCCGATGATGAGCTTACTATTATCCGTATGATTCGGGCCGGAGCAGGTGGATATGTCTTGAAAGACATTGAGCCGGAGGAACTTTCGAGAGCGATCTATGATGTTGTGAAAAATGGAACGTATTACTCTGAAATGGTTTCCGGTAAAATCATGAACGGTATGAGACGTGAAGTGGATATGAATCAAATGAATAAGGTCAATCTACTGGGTGAACGTGAACTTGAATTTATTCGTCTTGCATGTACGGATTTAAGCTATAAGGAAATTGCCAAGAGCATGGAAGTGAGCCCCAGGACCGTGGATGGCTATAGAGAATCTGTGTTTAATAAATTGAAAATGAAAACGCGCATTGGATTGGTTTTGTACGTAGTCAAGAATAAGGTGATTGTTTTTTAGGGTGGCCCCTAAGGTTGTTGACGTTTAAATATCAGCGCTTCTTCACAGTTCTGCCAAACGAGCCATGTGGAATCCGAATGAAGGTTTTGTAATGCCTGCTCATACTTCGCGGTTTTCATTGGATAGGTACTACCATTCCCTTTAAGCAGGGCTATATAATTGGCATCTTCTACAATGGGATAATGATATAACGTCATTCTTTTTTCCAGCTTTGGCGCAAAAATGCTCACTGTCGAAACGGTTTCCCCTTCCGGGATTTTTTCAAGCATAGCATTGAGATCATTTATTTTATATGGCGATCTTGCGAACCGGGGCATGTAAAATGCTGCGTTGGGGTGCTTTCGGATGTAAACGTTTTCACTTAAGATAGCACTTAAAGTTGAGCTAAGCAGGATAAACACGAGTGCTAGTTTCCAATGGAAATGCCGGATAAAGAGGATCAATCCAAATCCTATTATGGGCACAATTTCGATTGAATATTGAGCTTCAATTCCCCAAAACCCACCGTTTAAACTCAAAAATTTTTGTGCGAGTATGGGTATCATCATCCATAGAAGTACTGAATGGGAAAACCACAGGAGTCCGCCACTTCCGAGTAAAAGTATGAGAAAGTTTATCTTGTCAGCGGAGAGCTCACCATCTGGCGAGCGATATACTAGTTGGAGTGCTGCCAAAGGATCACTCAAACAATGTATTATTACACCCGACAATCCTCCGTCAGCCCCAACGTATTTGTTCAATTGGATATTTGTACCGCTCGGGTGCAACGAAGGCATAATCCATGTAGTGACTGTAATAAAGTAAATCAAAGAAAAAAGCGAAAGCCAAAGTAGTAAACGGACGAATCTTTTATTCAGATCCGATTTGAATGCGAAGCACATCCCGGTGAGGAGAAATACCAACCACAGCGACATGTTTTCTTTGCACAGGAGGATTAATGTGAACCACAGGAGGAAGCCCAAAATGTTTTGTCGCAAAATCGAATAGATCATAGGAAGTACCATCATCGCTGCGAGTACATTGGTGTGAAAGTCGAAGCTCAGGGAGGCTAGGAGTGCCCAACATACAAGCGGAAGGAGAGTGAGAAGAGTCGAAATGTACCCGTTGATTCCAAAATGCCGCGCAGTTTTATAAAGGTAAACTGTGAAAAGTGCAATCGAAGAAACCTGTATCCACAAGAGTGCACTGTCTCCTAGAACAACGTAAAACGGAGTCAGCAAGAAAACGATGGGAGAGAAGTGATCTGCCAGGTAGGGCACCACCAATCCATCGATCCCAAGGGTAAACTGGGGTATTTGAAGTTGACTGATTTGAAACAGGGTATGATTGAACATGCCTAGATCCAAAGCGTAAGTACGAAAGAGATAGTGATTTGTAAGTGAAACATAACCGTATACACCGACAGCCGCTGATAGGATCACCATCAAGAGGACTAAGTGTCCATAGTTTTTTATTGAAAATGGCAGTTTCATCTGTCCGATATACTGCTACGAAGGTACAATCTAGTGTCTCACAATCGGAAACCCTATGTTGTTTGCCGACGACTTACCCACTCATAAACACTCACATTCATTAATAACATGAGCATTCCGTATGAAATGTCATCGATCGGAACAGAAAAAATTCGGATACCGAGATTCTCTTCATTGTTGTACCAAACTATTTGATCAGTTACCACAGTGGGATCGGTGAGTATGAAATTGTACTGCCAGAATTCTAGACCTGTCAATATGCCGTTGCTTGCAATAAAGGCTGGAAATACGAAGGCGTACATCAAGAAAAAGGAAGTAAGCCAAGCACTTCGCTTATATACATGATATATCAACAATAGGGCGCATAGAAAATGAGCGGAGAAAGTGTATGCTTGATTTATATGTGTGAATGCAACTATAAGAAAGAGTACAACCAAACCCAAAGCCAAATACCAGCCTACACGGAGCTGATTGATGGAAGGAAAAAAAAGTCGCACGCAAGCATAAGTGAAGAGACATGCAAAAGGTATGCAAATGAAGAAAAACCATTCTTCTAGGGGAAGGTCCAAAAAGCGATGTCCTGTAAGATAGGTTTCATTAAATGACCAAACACCCGCTTTCGTGAAAGCTATATCCCAAGGAATGAAGAGCAACATCATTCCCAACAGAGCGAGAATGACATGGGGATAGAATTTTTTGTAGAACGAAAGTTTAGGATGAAAAGAGGCGATGAAGGGAACTAGTATGCAACCCAAATCTACCAATAGATAGGTATAGTTGCCTGCCATTAAGCCCTTTTGAGGTTTCTTCTATATTGGGCGGCCTCCATGAAATATTTTCGAGGTACGAATAACATTCCGAAACATTCTCCGTCTTCTTTTCCAAGATGCTTGTGATGCACTTTGTGTGCCTTTCGAAGCGCTCTAAAGTACAGGTTATCTGTGCGGGTAAACCATTTGAATCGTTGATGTATCAATACATCATGTACAAGGAAGTAGCCAGTGCCATACATCATGATGCCGAGACCAATGAAAAAACGGAAATCAAAACCGGCCTTTGCTCCAAACAGCATGAGCAGAAAACTAGGGACCGCAAAAATCACAAAGAAAAAGTCATTTTTTTCGAAAGTATGATCGTGCGGATTATGGTGGTCGTCGTGGAAATACCACATAGAGCCGTGCATCACATACTTGTGAGTGCACCATGTAATTCCTTCCATGAGGGCGAAAACCGCAAGAGTTATCAATACAGAAATCATAACTGGGCAAAGTTAAGTTTTTTGTTCTCGTTCCACTCAAAAACGAGAGGCAATGCTATCTTAAACCATTCTGTATATTCATCAGGGAATAGCTGCATTCGCGAGTCGAGTTCTTCACAATTGACGTATAACCATTCATCTACCTCAGATCGGTCTGGCTTGGGGTCTCCGTCGTATTGGCCTATAAATACATGATCAAACTCATGCTCTATCAGCCCGTTTTCGAGATCAGCCTTATACATAAAACTGAACCCACGTGCGAGGTCACAATCAAACCCCATTTCTTCAAGAAGCCTTCGGTGTGCTGCTTGCTCCGTGTTTTCGTCCGATCGTGGGTGAGAGCAACATGTATTTGTCCATAAACCTCCACTGTGGTATTTTTCATTTGCTCTTCTCTGAATCAGGAGTTCTCCTCTATTGTTGAAGACAAAAACTGAAAATGCACGATGCAAAAAGCCTTTCCTATGGGCTTCCATTTTTTCCATGGTACCTATGGCCTCATCTTGTTCGTTTACAAGAATTACGTTGTCTATTTTTTCAATTGACATACTTGCGCAAGATTTGCTTTTGTGATTCATCTACCTCACTTCTTCCAAGCATATAATATATCGCATTGTTCCAATAAGTAGGGCATTCTTGCGTGATACCATTCTGTATGGCCTGCACAACTATTGAGATGTCGTCTTTTATATTCGACGTATAGCCAAGAATGCCAGGTGTTTCACATTGTATTGAAAACCTCAAAAAACGTATCTCACCGTCCGAAGGAGATTCAGCTACACAAGATTCCAATATGTCTTTACCTCTGTTAAAAAAATCTAGTTTTTCGCCGGGCCATGATTGGCAAGAGGCGTTCATGGCAGTAGCCACCCCCAAATATGCCCTTTCTTTTGTACACTGGACAGCCGATGAGGAAATTGCAGAGTAGAACTGAGCAATTTTAGCGTCGTCTTTTGCTTGCATAAACAAAGTGCGCCATTGATCTATATTCGATACAGGCAACAATCCAATAAGTACACTTAGAACCAAAAAGTTCATATCAAACGCAAGTAATGTTTGCAGCAAGATACAACCAAAATGCGTGCCTTAGTCCTATCAGGTATTCTTACCCGCGATTGCAAGATTTTTTCTGCCGGAAGTGATTGAATTTTATGGAATAAGATTGTGTAGTATTTATAAGCTATGTAGACTCCCAATTTGGCCCCTCTCGGCAAATTTCGTATTCCGTTCCATGCTTCGTGAAACTCTTCCTTTATTTCTTTTTCAATACTTTCTTTCCAGTCCATGGATGTTTCAAATCCTTGATATTGCGGAAAGTAGTTTCTGCCTAATTCTTGAGTGTCCGAGCGCAGATCGCGTAAAAAGTTGACTTTTTGGAAAGCCGAACCCAATTTCATGGCAAATGGTTTAAGCTCTTCGTACTCAATTTTGTTCTTTTCAGTGAATACACGCAAACACATCAAGCCCACTACCTCTGCACTGCCGTAGATGTATTCCTGATAGCCTCCACTGTCATAATTTTTCTTTTCCAAATCCATCTGCATGCTATCCAGAAAGCCTTCAATGAGCGCCCAATCGATTTCAAAGCGATGAACAGTTTGTTGAAAGCAGTGCAATACGGGATTCAAAGATATTTTTTCTTCTATGGCTTGAATGGTATCATTGCGAAAGCGGTCGAGAAGTACCTTTTTGTCGTAATCGTGAAAAGTATCTACGATCTCATCAGCCAAACGTACAAATCCATAGATCGCATAGATCGGATCGTGAAATCGTTTGGAAAGTGTGCTTATGCCAAGGCTGAAACTCGTGCTATAGGCGCGGGTTATCCTCTTGCTGCATTGCATCGATACGGAATCATAGAGCGACATCATGTAGTGGTAGTCTCTTTAATTTTTTGTTCTTTCGTCATTTTTGAAACAAGGTCAGCAGCCAATTGACCGCTAATAATACTTGGAGGAACACCCGGGCCGGGAACGGTAAGTTGACCCGCGTATATCAAATTTGAAATTTTTCGGCTCAACATTCTCGGCTTCATCCAAGCTGTTTGCCCCAAGGTATTCGCTAGTCCATAAGCATTACCCTTAAAGGAGTGATAGTCTTTTTCAAACTCTTCGTGGGCGTAGGAACGTTCGTAAATTATATCAGGCCTCAAGTCTTCACCTGTCTCCTTTTTTATTCTGAGCAATATGTCGTTCAAGTATTTATCTCTCAACTTTTTGTCGCTACTTAATGCCGGAGCCACTGGAACTAAGATAAAAATATTTTCCATGCCATCAGGGGCTACTTCCGGATCTGTTTTGGAGGGACAACAGACATAAAATTGCGGTTTTTCGGGCCAAGAAGGATTTTGATAAATCGTTTCAGCATGAACTTCAAAGGACTCATCAAAAAATAGATTGTGGTGAAGGAGCCCATCCACCTTGCGATTCACCCCAATGTAAAAAAGTAAACTTGATGGTGACATCACTCTCTTGTCCCAATATTTTTCGGAATAAGTTTGGTATTCCTTTTCAAGCAATTCCGACTCGATGTGGTGGTAATCTCCGCTGCCGATCACAAAGTCGAACTCCTCAACTCGCCCTTGTGCCTTGAGACATGTTATTTTGCCGTTCACGATTTCGAACCCTTCTACAGGACTGTTAAGGTGAATTTTTGCCCCATACTTTTTAGCAATATCGGCCATTGCTTCCGGAAGTTTGTTGAAACCACCCATGGGATACCACGTGCCTAATTTCATGTCGGCGTAGTTCATCATGGTGTATAACGCTGGTGTTGCCGATGGTTTGGCACCAAGGAATAGAACCGGAAATTCTAAAATCTGGATGATGCGAGGGTCTTTGAAAAATTTCCTTATGTGTGATGATACTGGTGTTAACAAATCCAGTTTAAACGCAGCTTTCAAGATATCTAGTTTGAAATACTCCCTGGCGGACAGAGAGGGCTTCCACACAAATCGACCCATACCTGTTTCATACTTGATTTCTGCTTCTCTCAGGAAGCGATCAAGGTTCAAGGCTGCACCCGGTTCTATAGATTCAAACAAATCGCGCAAATCACTGTATGTAGCAGGGAGGTCTGTCCTGTTTTTACCACCGAAAAACACTCTGTACGAAGGGTCTAAACGTTTTAATTCGTAATGGTCGGACGCTTTTTCTCCAAAACGTTTGAAAAATTGCTCCATTACATCAGGCATCCAATACCAACTAGGCCCCATATCGAAAGTGAAGCCTTTTTCTTTAAAAATGCGCGCACGACCACCTACCGATGAGTTTTTTTCGAATACTGTAACCGCAAATCCTCGGTGCGCCAAACTTGCAGCAGCAGACAATCCGGCTATTCCGGCACCTATGATGGCAATTTTATTGGGCATGGCAATTCATTAAGTAGAAACACGTTAACAAGTTAGGTACAAATTGGTTCACTTTGACAATCAATATTCGAAACATATATTGCACCAATGCTGCATATAAAATAGTTTTATAGAAGACCCCTTCAGGAATTATCCCAGAATCCGCATTGGGATTCGCTATGAAGTGCTAATACCGTTTATCCCGCATTACGCATTAGGGCAATTTTTGTATAATGCGTGCGGGATTCTCAAATCTAAGCGATAGAATCGCTGCATTCATCGGCAAAATTAGGGTGCAATTTTTCTATCGCTTGATTTGGGTTTATGTATCTGTAATAGTCCAATTCCGTTTCACTCCATTGGCCTATAACAGCTACTGTGGCGGTATTTACCATTTCGTGCATGCATGATGCTGCAGCGCATTTCCCAAAAAAAACTTCCAATGCGCAATGCAGCAAGGACTATTTATTGTGCAGAATTGGTATTATCACGAATCACGCGATGGAGATATCGGAATTCGTTGTTCGAACTATTACTTTGCTCCATCATGTAGATTCGAGAATCCCGCAGCGCATTAACCCCACGATGCTTCCAATGCGCAATGCGGGATAAACCCCACAGATAGCAGGTGCTTTCGCCAAATTTTTATTTAATGGCGTATATTCATACATCAAGAGTGAAAATCGAGAAAGTGCTTGATATCAAATGGATTAGTGCTCTAATAGATTTCCAATGCGGATTCTGGGATTATAGCAAAGTTACCTCATAAATGGTACATTCTGCATTGCACATTGGAAGTCTCTTTTAGGCCAACAGAGTGAAACGTAATTGGACTATTACAGATACCTACATGGAATTATTCGGTATTGAATAGGAACCATTTTTCTAGGGTTTGTTCCACATAAACACATGTGGGTTGTCATAATAGGGACTGATGTCCTTTGTGAAGATCAAACAACCCAGATCCACGATCCACAAAATCATACCCCCTCCAAGTGTAAGGGTATAAAAAACAGGAACCTTCACGTCTGTTCCAAGATATAGCCGGTGCATTCCAAAAACCCCTAAGGATACATTTAGCGCTATAGCAGTGAGTCTAACATTTTGCTCTTTACCCGAAGTTTTGTTCTCATTAAACCGGAATTCTAAATATCCATCTTCTCCTTCTCTAAAAAGAACGGCCTCTCCCAAGTAACTCAGTTTCTCCTGCACGCGAGACTGACCTGACAAAGCGGCACAAAAGGACTGAAGTGAGAAGAGAAATATCAAACGGTACATAACTCAAAGATAGAGATCATTTATCATAGAATCCGCATTGGGATTCGCTGTGAAGTGCTAATACCGTTTATCCCGCATTACGCATTAGGGCAATTTTTGTAGAATGCGTGCGGGATTCTCAAATCTAAGCGATAGAATACTGCATTCATCGGCAAAATGAGGGTGCAATTTTTCTATCGCTTGATTGGGGTTTACGTATCTGTAATATTCCAATTCCGTTTCACTCCATTGGCCTATAATAGCTACTTTGACTGCATTTACCGCTTCATGCAAGATGCTGTATATTCATACATCAAGAATAAAAATCGAGAAAGTGCTTGATATCAAAGGGGGTTAGCGCTGCATTAGATTTCCCATGCGGATTCTGGGTTTAATGATGCGCCTTATGGTTTCACTTTCATACAGTCTGCCGCCTCGACAGAACAAGTATTCGCTTCTGATCGCCCACCATCCAAAGGGTGTCATTGGCCTGCAAGATGAAATTGGATTCCGGATTTAAAAACCTATCTCCCTCGCGTTCAATACCTACTATCAAACCCTTAGTCAATTCTCGGATTCCAGAGTTCCGAATTGATTTGCCTATGAGAAAGGAACTCTCGTCGATAGTGAAGTGCTGCAAAGAAACAGTTTTTGATTCTTTTGGTATTTCAAAACTGGTTACTTCTTCATCCATCTCTTCTCTGAACTTGTTGAGTTGCACATCGGTTCCAATAAAAGAGACTACGTCGTTGGGATATATTCTTTCAAATCGATCGGGAACATTAATGACGATGTCACCTCGTTTAACAACTGCTACATTTATTCCAAAACGTTCCCTTAGTTTCAAATCAAAAAGTGGCTTACCAATAATGGACATGGCAGGATGCATTTCAAAAGTAGCTATGTGAGAATCCCAGGGTGCCAATACATTCAATTCACTTCGCTTTGCGTTATCTCTCGAGTTGAGATTGGTCATAAATCTCCGTTCAATCCGGTCGTAGTATGCCTGAATTCTGCCCCTCAATAAAAACAAAATCAAGCAGGTTATGATTACTCCTACAAATGCCTCTATTGGAGAATAGAAGGTATTAAACAACAATCCAATCAGAAAAATGGATAAGCCTATTCTTACAGCATGAATAACGTACATCGGCCCTCGTTGTGCATTTCGCTGATTAAGACTATACGCCGGAACTTTTTTTACTCCCCTGAAGGAAAGAGCCCATAAAAATGGAGACAGGAGTATAAGAGTCACAATGGTAGTGGCAAGTTGACTCCACTCATTTCCAAAATAAACAAAGGATAAATATTTGTTGCTGAAAATGATTGCCGAGACTACTACTACTGAAAAGACCACCACATTGATAATACTTGCACGCACGTATTCGCGCCATTCACTTATTTCAGAGGCTTTTTGAGTGCCAACACTGTATTGAACCAATGACTTTTGTAGTTTAACGGGAAGTTTACGTTCTAAGAATGAATGAAATGGTTTGGACAACCGAATCATAAATGGTGTTGTAAATGTGGTGATCACTGAAATGGCAACTGCAATGGGATAAAGGTGTCCACTAATTACATTGAGCGATAGCCCAAGTGAGGCTATGATAAATGAGAACTCTCCAATTTGCGATAAACTCATTCCCGTTTGAACAGAGGTCTTTAATGTTTGTCCTGATATGAGCGCTCCACCTATTACATATAAAGGTTTTGCAAATAGCAGTATACAGGTACCTAATAGGATAGGTACGTAATACTCTATCATCAAGTTTACATCAATGAGCATTCCTACAGACACAAAAAAGACTGCCCCAAAAACAACTTTTAAAGGCCCAATCACATGCTCAATTTTTTCCGCTTTTCTAGTTTCAGCCAGAATGGATCCCATTATAAATGCACCTAGAGCGGGCGAAAACCCGGCTTCATTTGCAAGCAATACCATCACCAAACAGAGCGCCACAGAAAGAATGAGTAACATCTCTTCAGAGAGGAACTTTTTGGTCATCCTAAAGAGACTAGGCAAAAAGAATATCCCCGACAGAAACCAAAGGATGAGGAAGAATGATAGTTTTAAAATGGAGTAAACCATTTCGGTTCCTTCAAAGGACATACTTATAGAAACCGTCGACAAAACAACCATGAGCACTACAGCCACAAGGTCTTCAATTATAAGTATTCCAGTTACAAGTCCAGCAAATTTTTGCGACTTTACTCCCAATTCTTCAAATGATCGTATGATGATAGTGGTGGATGCAATGGCGAGAATTCCACCCAGAAATAGGCAGTCCATTAGTGCCCAACCCAACATTCTACCTAATAAATAACCCGTAAGCATTGTGAGTAATACTTCTATCACTGCTGTGATTCCGGCAACTCCTCCAATGCGAATAAGTTTTTTAAAGCTGAATTCTAAACCTAATCCAAAGAGCAGAAAAATGACTCCAATTTCTGCCCAAACTTTGATGCCTTCGGTGTCGTGCACTGTTGGCATTAAGGCTACGTTGGGTCCTACCAATAGACCCGCCAATAAATAACCCAATACGACAGGTTGCTTCAGCCATTTGAATACCATAGAGGTAACGGCTGCAGTGGCCAAAATTAGCGCGAGATCAATTATTAGTATAGGCAAATGCTGCATGGAAGAAACTTAGAAAGCGTTTCAAAAGTAAGCGAAGTGTTTGATCATCTCACTGAACCAACACCGGCATGTGCAACAATAGTTTCCCGCAGTTACACAACAAGATCGGAGATTCCTCTATGTCAAGATGAGCATCGCATCTCCATAAGCGAAGAAACGATATTCTTTCTTAATGGCTTCCTGATATGCCTTCATTATGAGATCGTAGCCTCCAAATGCGCATGTCATCATTAAAAGTACACTCTCGGGTGTGTGGAAATTGGTGACCAGCGAATCAGCAATCACATAGTCGTATGGAGGGAATATAAATTTATTGGACCAACCGTCGTAAGGCTTCAACATGTTGTTTGTACTTACCGATGTTTCGAATGCTCTTAAAACAGTGCTTCCAATGGCGCAAACTTTCTTTCCGCTCGCTTTCGCTTCATTTACCATGTCGGCAGTTTCAGCAGGAATGATCACCTGCTCACTATCCACTTTGTGCTTGGTAAGATCTTCAACTTCAACGGTGCGAAATGTTCCGAGACCAATGTGAAGCGTAAGTTCAGCCATATTTACACCTTTTATTTCAAGGCGTTTGTTGAGCTCACGGCTAAAGTGCAAACCAGCAGTAGGCGCAGCAACGGCTCCTTCATGTTTTGCATAAATGGTTTGATAGCGGAATTCATCTTCCGGTTCCACTTTGCGCTTGATATACTTTGGAAGTGGTGTTTCTCCGAGCTCGTAAATCAACTTCTTAAATTCTTCATGTGTTCCGTCGAATAGAAAACGCAAGGTTCTGCCACGCGAAGTTGTATTGTCTATAACCTCAGCTACTAATTGCTCATTTTCACCGAAGTAAAGTTTATTGCCAATTCTGATTTTACGGGCAGGATCTACTACCGTATCCCAAAGTAAACTCTGAGAATTCAACTCACGAAGCATAAACACCTCGATCATAGAACCAGTTTTCTCCTTGTTGCCGTACATGCGCGCAGGGAATACTCGCGTGTTGTTGTTCACTAACACATCGCCCTCATCAAAATAATCGATGATGTCTTTGAAGTGTTTGTGTTCAATTTTTCCGGTTTTCTTGTGCACCACCATCAACCTTGATTCGTCTCGGTGATGTGTCGGATGTTGTGCTATCAGTTCCTGCGGCACTTTGAAGCGGAACTGGGAAAGTTTCATTACAGAAATCAATGTACTCAGATTTTATAAAAGGCCTGCAAAAGTAACGATTTCTTAACCCCCTTGTAAAGGATTATTTTGCATCTAACTGATCTGTAGTCGGTTGAATAGTGTTTTCAGGCCTCAGATCACTTAATTCGGACATTAAATCGCTCAATTGCATCGCAGATTCTAAGCGAAATGGTGCACTTTCTGTTCTTCGAAGACTTTTTAAATATGCACCTGAATTTAAGTTCCGCCCAAAGTCGTCGGCCATACTTCTGATATAAGTTCCTTTTGAACAACGTATGAGAAAGTCTACTTCATTTCCTTCGAAACGTGTAATTTCAAATGTGTGTATTTGAACAGTTTGAATAGGTATCTCCACATGAACACCCTCTCGGGCTGATAGATATGCGCGTCTGCCATTTATGCGCTTGGCACTGAAAACGGGCGGACGTTGTTCAAGAGATCCGGTCATTTGTTGTGCTGTTTGCCTCAACAATTCTAACGTAATATGTTCTATCGAAAAGTTGCCTTCTGGTTCGGATTCGAGATCGAAACTAGCTGTTGTTTTACCTAAAAAAAATGTTCCGCTATATTCTTTCTCTCCAGCTTGCAATTGCTCAATGCTTCGCGTAAGTTTTCCTGTGCAAATTACCAGAAGTCCCGTTGCCAAAGGGTCAAGTGTTCCGGCATGACCCACTTTGAATTTTTTGAGCTTAAGAATGCGCCTTAGTTCCCATTTAATTTTATTGACCACATCGAAGCTGGTCCAGTTCTGTGGTTTATCTACCAAAAGAACTGTACCTGTAGTGAGCTCGCTGATTTGATTTAAACTATATGGAAGGCTCGATTCTTCGCTCATTTACTTTTTATTCCGCAGGGGCGAAACTAGTGTATAAATGGAAAATACTTTTCAATGGATGTTTTCTATGATCGCATATTTTGGACTAACCTTGAGGATCGACTCTAGCATTCGCAGGTTATTCCCAACGGTTTCATCTTGCGAATCTGGTTTATCCCAATAGGTGCAAAAAGCCTTTTGTGTTTAAGTATCCTCGCATTCCCGTGTTGTGCCAAGCGTTGTTTATTTTGTCTTTGTGATTTTCGTTTTGTTGAATGCTCTCTGTGGCAATAGCAGCTCCAGAAACCCATATGCTTCCTTCTATATACGGATCGCATTCTTCTTGGCCTATTTCATCGCTACATATACGGATGGCCACTCCTGGCAGAGGTTTTCCCACCGACCCACTTTCTCCTGCTTCGTGCTCCAGATTTTTTCCTTCGATGTCCGTGCCCTGAAAGTTTTGAAGGTTGATCGTAAATACCGATGATGTTTCGTTTTGTCCGGCACACGTGAAAACTTTAATCCCGCCTTCTAGAAGGGTCTGAATTGCACCATCACTCGGATGTATTTCTGAGGTAAATACAAGATCATTGGGATGAAGAAACTGAATAGGATTTTTATCTTTAATTTGAGTAGGGGTGAGCAGAACCAAACGTTGTGTTTGTTTATCGGGTAGAATTGAATCTATACCGAATATCCACGTGATGTCGAAGTACAATGGCAACATCAATTGAAGTACAAATCCAAAGGAATGATACATAGGTAAATCTGAATAGATACTCGACGATGAATCGAAAAAATGACTCTGCTTAATGCCTGCGAGCACCGCCATGATATTTAGATTCGTAAGTGGAACTCCTTGCAATTCTCCGCTCTGGCTTTTTTCAAAGAAAATCGAGACTACCCGATCTCTTTCATTGCTAGATGAAAACCACTTGCGAAATTGTCGTCCGGCAGAGCTCAAAGTTGCTGTGCATGATTTCACGGGCACCCCTTTTTTAATGGATTCTCGAACATCTTCAATGTAAATCACGCGTTCGGTTACAGGGGAGTATCCGGTAAATGCCAAGTCGCGGCTAGTTATGATCGTTCTGATACCTGCTGTGTTGCATACAAATAGTCGTTCTTCATTGGTATATGATGGATCGATGTTTACTACTGTTTTTTTGGAGAGAAGTAGGAATAGATTGATGTGCATGGACCAACTTCCGCCCGGAAGCATGACCGCAACAGCTTCATCATTTTCTAATTCGCGAAGAAGTATTTGGGAAATGGATGATATGTTGAAAAGCACTTTGCTGTATTGAAAGTTTTTTTCACCTTCAATCCACTGCCCACGACTGCTGCCTCCAATTTTCTTGAGGATGCTATTATTTACATCATCCGATGGGTGGAATCTCCTACGGAAGTTGAACACCTCCAGTTCTTTCACTTTTTGTCGCAATCGGAAGGCACTTATCGGTTTGCTCAAAGCCTTGCCAATGGCAATATTCACAGGTCTTCGAATTCCTTTTATTTTAAAACGTATCAGCTTTCCGGATCCGGGTTTCCAACTGAATGGAGATCCAACGACATTGTCAAAATGAACTGGCAATACAGGGGCGTTGGTAATCATCGCGAGATGTTCTACACCCTTTTTGAATTCGAGAATTTGTCCTGTCCGCGTAACTGTGCCTTCTGCAAAAATGCAAACATAGAGGCCCTTAGAAATTTGTTCTTTTACAGCCTCGTTAAACTGGTCACGCGCTTCAGGCCCAAGTTGGGAGCCCACCGGAATGCAATTGGCCGCTTTGAACAACCAGTTCAATGACTTCTTGCGGTAGATATGAGCATTAATGACAAAAGAGAATTTGCCCGGCAAAATGCAAGCGGCTATCAAAAAGTCGAGATAAGATCCATGATTGATCACTAAGATGGCCCCGTGGTTAGATGGAAGATTATCAACACCAACTACCCGTAACTTGAATAAAATCTTCCCGGCTAAATAGACAAATCCTCTCATGAAGATAAGCGCAAAAAAAATCAAGAGTTTTTTCATAAAAATGGTTCGTTATTCAAAACAAACCTAGAGAACGAAGTCCTAGCCCGAAATAGATAATGCTGATTATACGTATCTTTGAAATGTTCATTTAATGAAAATAATGATTTCATAAAGTAATGAATATCAATTAAATAAATTTATTTTAAATTTGCATATACGTACTTAGAAATATGGATAAATTGATAGAGTCGTTATCGCTGCTTGGCACCTCCGAAAAACGTGAGTTTCGAATGTTCGTGCAACGGAACTATGGGAAAGAGGATAATCGCACCCTTGAATTGTTAAGGCTTCTCGAACGTGGAGAGATTCAGCGAGGGAGAGCGGGAATGAAAAAAATGTATTCCGGTGAAATGATGAATGCTTATCACAGTGTTCGAAAACGCCTGCTCCGACAATTGCATCGTTTTTTGGTTATTAAGAGAATGGAAAGTGATTCAACTGAATCGGCTGCCATCATGGGACTTATTAATGTGGCCGGGTTTTATATGGAGCGCAATGCGTTTGAACTAGCTGCTTCTATGCTTCAACAAGCCCATGAGAAGGCCGACAAAACTTCGCGTTTCGATTTGCTTGACAACATCTACTATTTGCAAATTCAGTATGCGCAAGAGTTGGGCCTCGATGTACAAGAGGTATCCTCACAATGGCGAATAAATAAAAAACAATCGCAAATGGCCGAGAAGATATCTATTGCTCATGCAATGGTGAGAAGAAAACTTCATGAGGCTCGACTAAGTGGTAAGGTATTGAACATAGAAGAAATGACCCACGAGATTTTCATTGATTTTGAATTGGAGGAAGAAGCACAACATAATGTTTCTTTTATGTATGGCATCTGTTCTATGATCCGAAGTGCAATTATTTCTTCGAAGAATTATGTCCATTTTGCTTCGTTTGTGGCGCGACAATACAACCGCCTTAAAACTTCTGATGCCTTTTCACGAAGTTCGCCTCTCATGGTACTTGGCTTCAGATACATGGTGGCTCATGCGTTTTACAGAAACCGAAAGTGGAAGGAGGCAAATGCAATGCTCGTAGAAATGCAGGAATCACTTGGAACGGGAAAAGGTGGATATATCAATCATTTTTTTCCTAAGTATATATTACTTAAAGCGGCTGTTCAGAGTTATACCGGCGACAACATGGGTGCGGCCATAGCACTCGAGAATGGTCTTGCAGCCAAAGGCATCAGACTTTCTCTTGCCGATAAATTGAATATGCAAATCAATTTGGCAGTCTACTATTTTCAGAGCGAACTTTTTGGAAAAGCTTCTGCGGCCTTGCTAAAATTGAATCACTCGGATGCATGGATCGAAAAGAAAATGGGTAAGGAGTGGCGATTGAAAAAGAACATGATCGAAGTAATTGTGCAATATGAGCTAGGTAATGTTGAATGGGCGTTGACAAAAATTAAATCAATGGAAAAACACTTTTCGGCCTTTCTGGAGCAGCCTCTATATCAGCGAGCAGGAATATTTATGGGCTTCATTAGAAAACTAATTCAAGAACCCACCGAAATATCAAAGTCTGAATTTTCACGTACTGTTGATGAGGCTAATCTAGCTTTGCCCGGAGATCGGGAAGATATTCAGGCTATAACATTTTTCTGTTGGCTGAAATCTAAAATGATCAGAAGACCATACTACGAGGTTCTTCTTGAGGCTGTAAATGATTGATACATCAATTATCCTTTTAACCTTAGTCAATCAATCCATTTTGAATTGCAAAACGAACCATACTGGCTACATTGTGAAGCTCCAATTTTTGCATCAAGTTGGTGCGATGTGTATCTACAGTGCGAGGAGAAATGAAAAGTTTGTCCCCAATTTCCTTGTTGGACATACCTTCAGCAACATGCCGAAGAATTTCTACTTCCCTAGCAGTAAGTTCAGCCATTTTCCCATTCCTGAGATTTTTGTCGGGTGTGAGTAATACCGTATGCACATCTTCCGAAAGATGTTGCTTTCCCTTCACTACTGCTTCAATGGCAGTGATAAGTTCTGATCTAGAAGAATTTTTGAGCAAATATCCGGAGGCCCCTAAATCCAATAACGAGCGAATCATCGCTTTTTCGTCGTGCATAGTGAGCACAATAACTTTTGCTTCGCTTTTTGTTCTGCGAAATTCTTTCATGAATTCCACACCACCCATCACTGGCATATCTAAATCAAGTAGGACAACATCAATTTTGAAAAGCCCAAGCATTTGCAAAGCCTCCGATCCATTGCGGGCTTCTCCTTTTATCTCCACATTGTCGTAGCTGTCAAGCAAGGCTTTAAGGCCATCTGATACAATTTGATGATCGTCTACTATAAGAATACTAACTGACACGTTGCTTTGAGGTATATCGCCACAAAGGTAGGAGAACATTTCTCAAACCTCACGCGAAGATTGATACCTCTTACGAAACGGGTACCCGAATGGTGGCTACCGTGCCGCTTTCGGGGCTCGGCTCCAGAGTGATTTCACCTTTTACAGTGTTGATACGGCTGGTCATATTCAACAGACCTATCCCTTTGTTTCCTTTGTCTGATGAGAAACCTTTTCCATTGTCCTCAACAATCAATAGGAGATATTTCTTGTTTACAAGGAGTTGAACAGCCACCTGGGTTGCACCGCTATGCTTGATGATATTGTTAACCAATTCTTGACAAACCCTATAAACTCCCACTTCTACACGTTCATCGAATCGACGGTCCTGTACCTTGTAATGTTCCAATACATATTGGATATTCGATAAACCGAGACTTTTTTCGAGCATGTCCGTAATCGCCGGCAGTAGTCCGTTTTCTTGCAGAGCCCTTGGCATCATTTGGTGGGAGATACTTCTTACTTCTTTTGCACTTTCATCAAGAACACTGCTTATTTTGGAAAGTACTTCTAATTCGGCCGGGGCTTGAGCGGCAATGCGCGTTCGAAGTGCTTCCCAACTGAGTTTAATACCGCTCATTTGCTGTCCGATTCCATCGTGTAGATCTTTTGCTATTCTTTTGCGTTCTTCTTCAGTTGCATCAAAGACCGCTTGAATACCTGCTTCTTTTTCTGCCAGCAGGGCTGCATCTCTTTCGGCTTTCGCTCTGCGTCTAATTACTTGAGAACGATATAGAGAAAAGAATAAGCCAATGAAAAGTGCTGATATCGCTAAGATAATATAGACTTGACGCTGGGCAGCAATTTTATCTAATTCTGCAATTTGAAGGTTCTTTTCAGATAAGCTGTATTTCTTCTCGAGATCAATGATGGCCCTTGCATTTTTTTCATTGAGAAGACTGTCGCCTATTTGAACCGCAAGTCGCTCTGCAATAAGCGCATCGGAATATCTACCGCTTTCTTCGTAGCATAGACTCAATTGCTCCAGGTTGTATTGTTTCTGATAAGGATACGAAAGACTATCGCACAAATGATTCGACTTTTCAAACCAAGTAATGGCTTCGTTTAGTTCTTTTGTTTGGTAATAATAGTCGCCATAAAAAGTCATGTTTTCAATGATTCCGAAAATATCATTGCGACTTTTGCGAATTTCGTAGGCTCGGTCGAAATAGGGCTTTGCAAGGGATGGTTCATGACGAAGTATATGGGCAAACCCAAGTTTATTCAACGAGAAAGGAAGCCCTATGCTGTCATTGGCCAATTCCTTTAATGAAAGCGCCTTGTTGTAAAATAACAAAGCACTATCCAGATCGTTGCGCATTTCAAAAAGCACCCCAAAGTTGTCGTATGCTCCGGTAAGCAAATGATCGTCTTGTAATCTCTCGAGTTCCTGAATCCCAGTTCGCATATATCTGAATGCTTCCTGCAAATTGATCCTTTTTATTTGATAACCGTACGAACACATAATATTGGCTCTAGCAGCTTCGTTTCCGGCTTTTCTATGCAGTTCCATCGACTGCATATTGTAATAGGCAGTAGAGTCATACTGCCCTTGGAGATACATTACAATCCCTAATAGTTCGGCAGTTTTGGCTTGTCTATCTATCCATTTATTGCCGCTCGAAAGGGCCCAAACTTGACGCAGCTTTGTTTCAGAACCACTGAAGTCAGCTACTAGTTGATCGTAGGGTATGGCAAGTGTTGAATCTACAAAGGATTCTTCAGAAGATTTATTGGGTCTCTTCCCAGATTCTTTCAATTGACTAAACGCATTCATAGCGATTGCTGAAATACACAAAACGAGCAGAATGGAAATGCCGATTCGGGAAGGAATGCAATGGTTTTGATTGAAGTTCACAATGCGAAGAAAGTTCTTTTAAGGTAATAAATGGTACGGTAATTACCGTAATGTGCGATGTGCAGTATAGTATCTTTGACTCGTAGGTACATCCGATTCTTATGAAACGTAAATTGAGGTACCGCCAACTTTTATGGTGGAAACATGATTTACCTGCGGGTATCTCGGTTTTTCTTGTTGCCCTTCCCCTCTGCTTAGGTGTTGCTTTAGCTTCCGGCGCTCCTCTTTCAAGCGGTTTACTTTCTGGTATGATAGGAGGTATGTTGGTTTCACTTATGAGCGGATCGGCTCTTGGTGTTTCGGGGCCCGCAGCGGGTCTGACCACGCTTATTGCAGCATCTATAGTTTCGCTTGGCGACTTTCGTGTTTTTCTTTTGGTGGTTGTTGTAGCAGGTTTATTCCAAATTGTTTTGGGATTGCTGAAACTTGGACTTATAGCTAGTTACTTTCCATCGGCTGTCATTAAAGGTATGCTAGCGGCAATTGGAATTATTTTGATATCGAAACAAGTACCCATTGCCATAGGTTATGATCAACCGGATTTTTGGACGAGTGGATTTTTGAAACTTTTTGAATCTGGTAATTTTTTGGGGAGTCTGGAAAACTTTTCTGAACATATTTCAAGAGGAGCAATCTTAATTACCGCAGCCTCTTTGATGATTTATTTTATAATGGCCCATCGGACTTTTATACGACTTAAGAAGGTTCCCATAGCTTTGTTGGTTGTTTTGGTGAGTGTTTTGGTGAATACTATTTTTACACATTACGCTTCATCTTTTTCATTGAAACCAACACAACTGGTAGAAATCCCCGATAATATATTTTCCTCAATTGTCCTTCCTGATTTCACACATTTTTTTTCCACTCCGCAAATTTGGAAAGATGGAATTGTCATTGGCTTATTGGCAACTCTCGAAACATTATTAAGTGTTGAGGCGGTTGACAAACTCGACAAGCACAATCGGATTACTCCTGTAAATAGGGAGATGGTGGCACAGGGTATTGGCAACATAGCGTGTGGATTGGTGGGTGCAATACCAATTACCGCTGTTATAGTGAGAGGTGCGGCAAATGTGGATGCAGGCGGAAGAACCAAACTTGCTGCTTTTACACATGGAGCGCTTTTATTGTTGGCGGTGGCTTTTATACCCTTTGTTCTGAACATGATTCCTTATGCGGCACTATCGGCTATATTGGTTGTGACAGGATACAACCTTGCGAAACCCAAACTTTTTAAGAATATGTGGGGTCTGGGTTGGAAACAGTTTTTGCCATTTTTAATTACAATTGTTGTAATTCTGGCAACCGACTTATTGATAGGAGTGTGCATTGGACTCTTGCTTTCCATATATTTTGTAATTCAAAACAATTTTAAGGCAGAGTACAGAACTACATCTATGCACATGGAGGGAATAAATACTTACAACATCAAATTGAATTCTAATGTTACCTTTTTGAACAAGGTTAATCTTAGAAAGACTCTCGACCAAGTGCCTGAGTTCAGTCATTTGATCATTGATGGCCTTGAATGTAATTTCATCGACTATGATATTTTGGAAATCATTAGCGAATACGCTACCAAGGCCCATGACAAGCATATACAGCTCGAGCTAAAGGGTATTAGAACTGTAAGTGTAACAGCGGTACACTAGACAGATTGTTATGACCGTCCTCGGTGCGAGATTCTTCTTAGTTCTCCAAATCTGTGAATATTGCTTTGTTAAAATGTTAAAACAAACTTTCGTTTATGGAAGTACATCATCACAGTCATGCTTCACACAGTAAGAAGAACTGGAGGTCCTATATCCCAGAATTTTTTATGCTTTTTCTGGCCGTATTATGTGGATAGCGTGCAGAATATCAGCTTGAGCATAAGATAGAACGAGATAGAGAAGAGCAGTTTATTCATTCCATGATTGAAGATATTCAAGAAGATACTTCTAAAATGGCTATATTAATTCCACGGCAAAGACAGAAAGTTTTGGCGTTCGATAGTCTGATTGGCAACATACACAACGAGCCATTTACTGATAGCAGCTTGAGGGTAATGTATTTTTTGATGAATTGATATGCAGGCAGCAGAAATCCCATGATTTTCACGACTCGCACATACACTCAATTGACCAATTCGGGCGGTTTGCGTTTAACCCAGCATCCGCATTGGGGTTCTCGGTTTAATTCGGAGCAAAGCAGCGTCAGATGGTATCGTAATGTACTATGAACTGTCGGCAGGATTACTTGGTCAGCAGGATGCCATTGTATTTTCGAAGCGGGAACTTGTAAATCTGAGTGCTCGAATATTCGATTTGGAAATTGTGAAGGATTACGACAGAAATTCAGTGAGCCAAATTTTGAAGTCACAGAAAAGAGTTGCATTGCCTAATCCTGATAGATTGGCGATTCGTGAATATGCAAACAGGCTCTATTATCTGAGCGCTATCACCGTAATATTTATCAGAGGCCTGGAAGTCCATAAAACGAGAGCGACTAAAACATAGAGTTTCTACAGAAGGAGTATGGTGTTGATTACTCAGTACATTATTTTGCATAATACTTCCTAAAAAGTGCGTTTTCCGAATGGTGAAGTTGTTTGTCGGGGGGTGCCTTTGTGTTATAAGAAGTGTTAAAGTTGACATATTGAATTGGCTGGAATGCTCGGGCTATTTAAACCAAAGTATATTCGCTTTTTATTTTCTTCCTTATAACCAATTAATCGTATTTATGAAAACCAAACTTCTAATTTCGATGTTCGCAGCTTCGCTCTTGTTCTCATGCAGCGAAACCAAACAAGAGAAGGCACGAGAACCGAAGAAGTACACACTGGAACAATTGTATGACAACAGATCGGTGAGTGCAGCCGGCTTCAATTCCGACGAATCTAAAGTGCTCATCAATAGCAATGTTTCTGGTATATTTAATGTATACGAATTGGTTGTATCCGATACTTCGAAAGTAGCTCTTACGTCTTCCACAGTGGATTCTTATTTCGCTGTTGACTATTTGCCGGGAAGTGAGAGTTTTATTTATTCTGCAGATTCTGGAGGAAATGAAAACACGCATCTTTATTTGATGGATAAGACAGTAGGAACGGCAACTGATCTTACTCCTTGGCCGAATAGTGCAAATAGTTTCTTCCGTTGGACCGATGACAAGCAATCGATGTTCGTTGAGAGCAATAAGCGCGATCAAAGATTTTTTGATATTTGGAAGATGGATTTAACAGGCTCGAAGAGTGATTTGTTTTTTCAGAATGACTCAGGTTTGAGTGTGGCTGACATAAGTCAGAGCGAAAGGTTTATTGCACTTACCAAGAGCATTACAACTGATCAGAATGAATTGTATTTGCTCGATCGCACAACTCAAACAATGAAGCTATTGAGCAATGAGAATGAAGCTACATGGAGTCCTTCTGGATTTGAACGAAATGATAGCATTATGTATTACACTACCAATGATGGAAGTGAATTCAGATATCTGGTGAAGTACAATATTAATTCGGGTGTTGCTGAAAAGGTATTTGAAGACAAGTGGGACGTTATGGGAATGAATATTGGCGAAAAGGAAAAGCACCATACTATATTCATCAATGAGGATGGGAAAAATAAAGTGCTGTTGTTTGATCATGCAACAGGTAAGTCAATAGATTTTCCGGAGATAAAGGATGGGGATGTTGTAAATGTCATTATTTCACCAACAGAAGAAAACCTGCTGCTTACAATAGGAAGCAGCACGAGTCCACAGAATTTGTATTCGTATAATGTTGCAAAGAAAGAGTTGAAGCAATTGACAAATAGTTTGAATAGTGAGATTGACAGAAATGATTTAGTGACGGCAGAAGTGGTGCGTTTTAAATCCTTCGACGGATTGGATATTCCTGCGATTTACTACAAACCCTTGAATGCAACTGCTGCCAATAAGGTTCCTGCTATTGTTTGGGTTCATGGCGGTCCAGGCGGTCAAAGTCGTGTTGGCTTCAACAATTCTATTCAGCATCTTGTTAACAATGGTTATGCAGTGTTGCAAGTAAACAATAGAGGTAGCAGTGGTTACGGTAAAACGTTTTACAAAATGGATAATCAGGATCACAGCAATGGCGATTTGAAGGATTGTATTTATGGTAAAAAGTGGTTGGCCGAACAGAATTACATTGATAGCACCGCCATTGGTATCATGGGAGGAAGTTATGGTGGATGCATGGTTTTGGGAGCTTTGGCGTTTCACCCCGAAGAATTCAAAGTAGGTGTAGATCTTTTCGGAGTGGCCAATTGGTTGAGGACATTGCGCAGCATTCCTCCTTACTGGGAGTCCTTCCGCAAAGCTCTTTATGAGGAGATGGGAGATCCAAGTACTGCCGATAGTGTGAGACTCAAAAATATTTCGCCACTCTTCAACTACGAGAAGATAAACAAACCTCTACTCGTGTTGCAAGGGTCAAATGATGTGCGAGTTCTCCCGGTGGAAAGTGATGAGATAGTAGAAGGTGTGCGAAAGAATGGTGTCCCTGTAGAGTATGTTCTATTCCCCGACGAAGGCCATGGTTTTGTGAAAAAGGAAAATCAGATTACATCATCAAAACGTACTGTGGAATTTTTGGATAAGTATCTGCGATCTCCAAAAACCGAATAGAGAGATTCTCGCTGGTGATATTCTCAAAAGCCCTCCGGGAAGTAGTCTGTTTGGACGATGCCCGAAGGGTTTTTGATTTTTGTATGAAGGCCGTTCTAGTTTGGAAAAAAGGTAGTCGTATTCCGTATAGGTATCTTTAACCCAGAATCCACATTGGAAGTCCGATGCCGTTTCAGTACATGGGTCTAGAACAGATACTCTCATTGAATTTACCACTTCATGCATGTAAGATCCTTCAGCGCATTACCTAAACAGACTTCCAATGCGCAACGCAGGATGGACTGTTTTAAAGGCAGAATTAGTATTATTGAATGGTCTGATTGATTTTTCATCGAGTGATTGCAGTTTATTTTCGCCAACTAATTACGTCGACATGTACACAAAGAGAAATTATGGGTTTTGGATGACTGCAAATTGGTCCAAGTATCCTTTCATATATGGACTGATTTATTCAACTGCAGTGACATTGGCATATGTATTCACTTTAAAGTATCTTCATTTCGATATTTCGCTTCCTTGGCAACCAATAAGTGTCTTGGGTATTGCAGTTGCTTTTTACTTGGGATTTAAAAACAACAGCAGTTATGACCGAACGTGGGAAGCGAGAAAGATATGGGGAGGAATGGTGAACAGTAGCAGAACTTTCGGAATTGCTGTAGTGGGTTTCGTTCATGGACCGGATCAGCAAGTGATTCGTCAGAGGTTGATCTATCGACACATTGCCTGGCTCACAGCATTGCGTCACCAACTTCGCCTAAGTCGTCCATGGGAGCACACAGAAGATCGAATTCGTGGCATGTATTTCCCCTCTATTTGCGAAGATTACTATAATAAATTGGATGGCGAATTGAAGGGGTTTATAACGGAGGAAGAGATTGCAATGTTGAAGACAAAATCGAATATGGCAACGCAGATTTTATTGGAGCAAGCCAAAGATTTAGCAGAATTGAAAAAGGGAAATTACTTTGAGGATTTCCGACACATGGAATTCCACAAATTGTTATCTGCTTTTTATGATGATCAAGGTAGAAGCGAACGAATAAAGAATTTTCCTTTTCCCCGGCAGTATGCCTCCATTGCACTATGGACTACTTACATTTTTGCTGCATTGATACCCTTTGGTATGCTCGAAGTAATAGTGGATGAAAGCCTCAAAATTTATTGGTTATCGATACCACTCACTGCACTCGTCATTTGGGTGTTCTTTTTGATGGAAAAGGTCGGCGACTATTCAGAAAATCCTTTTGAAGGAACTTACAACGATGTACCGATCACGTCCATTTCGCGCAACATTGAAATTGATCTTCGCGAGATGATCAACGATAATATGATCCCTAGGCCTATAGCCGAAAAGAATGGTTTTTTGATGTAAGGGAAATATCTAGATCAATTGATATTTGTTCACATAGATCTTTGATTCAACCAACTCTCGATGATTGATCTCTATACCGAACGTTTGTATATCACTGATTTGAGAGAATCGGACGCCTCTTTTATTATGAAATTGTTGAATAGTGTGGGTTGGTTGAAATTCATAGGCGATAAGAATATTGGATCAATCGAAGCTGCGGAAGAGTACATAAAGAAAATTCGCGAAACACCAGAGATAGTTTACACTGTAGTCCAAACAAGAGAAGGGGCGGAAGCAATGGGAATTGTAACACTTGTAAAAAAGGACTATTTACCTGATCATGATTTAGGATTTGCTTTTTTGAATGATTTTCACGGACAGGGTTTTGCTTTTGAAGCTTGTTGGACTGTGCTTGAATACGCGCTGACCAACCTGTATACACATGTGTCCGCTGTGGTGCTGCCAGACAATGAAAAGTCAATACGACTTCTGGTCTCCCTTGGATTCAATTTTGTTGGAGCAATCAAAAACGCCAATGAAGAACTACTTCACTATAGAATTTCAAACGCAAAGGTTGTAGTATCTATTTTTTTTGTGAGTTTTCAATCAGAAACCATTTAAAGGGAACTCCTAAAAAGCATGAAATTCATTGAAAATGTGAATTTCGGCGCTTTTTTAACAAATGTGAACCTCACTGCGTGTTATAAAAGCACTATTTCCTTATTACCTTTGCAATCCTTTATTTGGGTTCCAAAGTATTACTAACCAAAACACTAACCTGACTTATGAAACAAGTTCTATTGGCGCTTTTCATTTTTGCGCTTTCTTTCTCATCAAAAGCCACTGATTTAATAGTAGAGGAATTTGGCACCTTACCTACGTATGGAAGTATTGCTTCTGCGGTTGCGGCTTCGGTAAACGGGGATCGTATTATCATCAAAAATCGGGCTGGTGATATTCCATGGATTGAGAATATAACAATCAATAAAAGCCTTACTTTTCTGAGTTACACCAACAATACTCAATTCGTTGTTCAGGGTAGTTACATTCTCGATGTGGCCAACGGCAGAGAGGTAAATATTATAGGTATGAAAAATACCAGTGGTGGAATTAATACGGGTACGGGAAGTGCTACAAGTAGATCCATGAAAGTGAGTGTAATGGACTCTTGGTTGGTGAGTGGCAATATCGATTTGGATGTCACTGGTATCGAGCTGCAATGCGTCGGAAATCTTCTACAAAGTGGTTCTGTTATTATGTTCTTTGGAAATTGTATTGGCAACGAAATAACATCGGGCACGGACCCTGTCAAAATTTGGCCTGGAGCCATTGCCAGTTCAAATGACACTTGTCATGTTGTGGGAAATAAATTGAACTCAACCGGAAATGGCAGCAATGCAATTTTTGTGAGTGGTTCAGGACAAGTTTACCATATTAGAAACAACTATGTTCAGCACAAAGGATATGGAATATTCCTTACGTTAGGTAGTACACTTTCAATTCCAAATTATATATGGAATAACACTGTTATCACGAATAGCAACACCAGCACCACTTATGGTATTTTCGTGACTACTCAGGCGAACAGTGTATGCGAAATAATGAATAACATTCTCGACGAAAATGCAAGTGGAACTACATACGGAATACACATGGCATCTGCGGCTCAAGTGAATGCTTATTACAATTTTGTAGACAGTGCTTTTGATTTTGAAATGTCCGGAAGTTTTACATTTTCTGGAAATAACGTAATTAATACCACATTTACTGTAAATACGAATGGAACATTACCCGTTGGAAATCCAGGTATAAACGCAGGTAATCCTGCTCAACCTTATTATGATCTAGATCTTACAATGGGTGATGTTGGTGCTTATGGAGGTTCTTATACTCTTACTAATTTCTTCCCTCAGTTCACCGGATCATCTAAGGTGTATTTTGTGAAGTTTCCTTTTAATGTGCGCCAAGGTTCTACCCTTTCTGTAAAAGCATTTGGATACGACAGATAGGATTCGGAGAATTTTTTGACTCTACGGGTTCAAATAATTTGCCATCATTTCAAAACAATGAAAAGAATCAACTTTCGTAATTATATCTGCGTTTGTGTGCTGATGATAACGGTCGGTTTTGCCGCCGCTCAAATTCATCAGGCTGTCGGTGCAGAATACTTCTGGGACGCAGATCCCGGTGTTGGCAATGGTTTGCCCCTGCTGTCTGCCGACGGAAATTTTGATGAGGTAATAGAAACTGCTTTAGAAAGCACTGCAACCCTCCCCGCAACCGGTCTGCATACTTTTAGTGTGCGATTTGAAGAAGTAGGAGGCGCATGGGGCCCAACGTTTTCAGTTAGTTTATTGATAGATCAAGAGAGTTCCACTCAAAGGAATATTTCAGTTTCGCAAGCTGAATATTTTTGGGATATTGACCCTGGACTGGGAAGTGGAGTTCCTATACTTGCTTTTGATGGTAATTTTGATGAGGCCATAGAAGTGGCTGTATTTGGCACTAGCAGTTTGCCGGGGATAGGAGGTCACAATTTGTCTATCCGTATACTTTCGACCGATGGTGTGTGGTCTTCATCATTCTCTTCAATAATTGAAATAGATGAATCGACAACTTCTCTTCGCAATATTGAGATTGCAATGGCAGAAATGTTCTGGGACGCGGATCCTGGACAAGGCAGTGGAACACCCCTCCTTGCTTTCGATGGCAATTTCAATGAGGCTTTTGAAATAGCTTCTTTGTTTAGTTCTTCTATTCCTGCGATTGGTAATCACGTGTTCAATGTTCGATTTCTTTCTGCCGATGGAACATGGTCGACTATCTTTTCGACCATTGTAAAGGTCGATGAAGCAAGCACGGCCCTGCGCAATGTCAAGATTACAATGGCAGAAATGTTCTGGGATGCAGATCCGGGTCAGGGAAATGGTACCGGAATGATTGCATTTGATGAAAACTTTGATGAGGCAATTGAACAAGCGACCATATGTACCGGAATTTTTCCGGAACAAGGAGCTCATAAATTTTCTATACGTTTTAGAGATGCAGAGAACCAATGGTCATCTGTTTTTTCAACTATTATTCTCATAGATGAACAAACAACTGCTCTGCGAAACATTCGCATTCAACTTGCCGAATATTTTTGGGATACTGATCCGGGTCAAGGTAGTGCCCAAGCTATGATGGTGATTGATGGTAATTATAATGAAGCCATGGAAAGTGTTTCTTCTACAATGTCCATCTCGCTATCTATAGGTGTACACACATTAAATGTGCGGACAAAAGATCCGGACGGCAATTGGAGTCCATTATTTAGAAGTGTTGTTGTGGTGAATGAGCCCGCAACAGAGCAACGAAATATTTATGTTGCGGCTGCGGAGTATTGGTTCGACATTGATCCGGGTGCAGGGAGCGCAACTCCTATAGTGTCTGCGGATGGGTCGTTTAATGAAGCTATTGAAACTATCATCGGAGGAGACATTCCTTCACCAGTTATTAGCGGTCTACATACGCTTTACATGAGAAGTCGTGATCCGCAAGGCGCATGGGGAAATAAGTTCGGGATAGTTGTAAATATGGATATTGATATATCAACGTTTTCCACTGCAATTGATGGGCCTGTAGATATATGTGCAGGAACCGAACAGTTGAATAAAAGTTACTACGCCCTTGCTGCGGCTGGGTCAACTTATGCATGGTCCATTACGGGAGGATTTATTCTGACAGGACAAGGAACTCCTCAAATATTGATAAACTGGAATTCCGGCGCTATTCATACTTTGAATTTGCAACAATGTCTGAGTGGAACATGTCAGAATTTTGCACTTAATGTGAATTTGCACCCAACTACGAACACAACAGATTATGTGAGCATTTGTGAAGGCGATTCATACTTTGCAGGAGGTGCTTTGAGAACAGAGGCCGGTGTCTATGCAGACAATCTGCAATCACAGTTCGGATGCGATAGCATTGTTACAACAGTGCTGTCAATTACCGATGTCATAATCGTAAATCAATCTGTAGAGATTTGTCAAGGTGAGTTTGTTTTCCTCGGAGGTATTGCTCAAACTACATCTGGAACTTATCTCGATAGCTACACATCGGCATCAGGTTGCGATTCTCTAGTGTACACACTTCTCACCGTGAGGCCTACATACTTCAATAATGTGGTGGTGGAAATATGCACAAGTCAATCATATTTCGCGAATGGAGCGTATCAAACGAGCTCAGGTTTTTACACAGATTTATTTCAAACAATACATGGATGCGATTCTATAGTGGTCACTCAACTGGTAGTGGGTACCTCATTCCACACAACTTATGTTATTGATATATGTGAAGGCGAAACCTATTTTGCAGGCGGAGGGAATCAAAGTTTATCAGGTGCTTATGTGGATTTTATAGGCACTACTTGTACCGAAATTCGGACTACTTACCTCACCGTGCATTCAACCTATGATATAGAACTGAGTGTTGAAATATTTAATGGAGAAATGTTTTATGCGGGAGGCGATTGGCAAACAGATACCGGAGTTTATACGGACTATCTAACTACGTCTTTTGGCTGTGATAGCATTGTAACGACAATAATTTCTGTAATTCCAGTTCACAACGACATTCAGTTTGTCACTATTTGTGATGGAGAATCTTTCTTCGCGGAAGGAGCGGAACAAACTACAAGTGGCATTTATGTGGATGTAATTTCGGGTATTTGCACATCTACCGTAAGTACTTTTCTCACCGTAAATCCGAGTTACAACGATACCAACTTCGTGCAGATTTGTACTGGTCAAACCTATTTTGCAGCAGGTGCGGAACAAAATACTTCGGGTATATATATCGACCAATCGACCACTACCTTGGGATGCGACAGCAGCATCATAACTGTGCTTACTGTATTTGCAACTTTGGACATTGATCAGACGGTATATATATGCCATCTCGATAGTTTGTTTGTTGGAGGAGATTGGCAATTTGCAGAAGGTGTATATGTTGATGTGATGTTTAATGGAGTATGCACGGAGAGTATTACTACAACCCTAGTCGTTCAAGAAAACGCTACTGAGTATATCAACGTGAGTATTTGCGAAGGGCTGCAATACTTTGCTGAGGGGCAATATCAAAGTGAGTCTGGCGTGTATTCAGATCTTTATCAGAGTTCCACGGGTTGCGATAGTACTGTGGTAACAACCTTGGTTTTTATTCCGCCGATTATTTCCAATGTTGAAGCTTTTATTTGTGAAGGCGATCAAATTTTTCTAGGTGGTTCTAACCAGACTTTGGAAGGAATTTATTTCGATACTTTGCAAAATCCTTTGACGGGTTGTGATATTATCATTTCAACCGCTTTGGTATACTATCCAAATGCGGAATCAAATGAAATCTTATTTATCTGTCCAGGCGATTCGACGTTACTAGGAGGTGAATGGCAGACCGCTCCAGATTTGTACGTAGAGGTTTTACAAACTGTCAATGGCTGTGATAGTGCGGTGAATACCTTATTACAGTGGTATCCAACTTTCAATACTCCAATATCTGAAAGTGTATGTGCAGGTGATAGCATTTTCCTCGCAGAAAATTGGCAAACTGTACCTGGAGATTACATCGATCTTTTTCAATCTGTGGATGGATGTGATAGCATTGTTACAACGACGCTTTCTGTGCTACCTACATCTGAGACTCCAGAAGTATTGGATAATGGTGATTCCTCTGTTTCTTCTTCTCTGCAAGGAGATTCGTACGTGTGGACTATAGATGGCCTTGGATGTGATATGATTGTGATTGAAACAACGCAATCTGATCTTTTTCTTACTCCATATTGTATAAGTAGCCAAGCTTTCGTTGTGAGTGTTTCTCGAATAGTAAACGGATGTCAATCGGGCTTCTCAGAGCAAAGAACAATTATTATCGCTTCGTGCAGTCAGATAAACGATCAATGTTTAGGTGCTGTGCTGCTGCAAGTAGACGGACCGGTGCTGATCGACTCGAACCAATGTGCTACAAACAGCGGTGAAGAAGAGGCTAGCTGCACCGCTGATATCGGACGTTCGGTTTGGTATCGCTTTACAACCAATAGCACTCACGATCTTACTGTGTCAGTTGCGAATGTTGTGCCTATTACTTCTGCATTTAATCCAAAACTAGAGATTTTTACTGGACCGTGTGGCGCACTTGCCGAAGTGGTTTGTCAGAATGTGGGCGGAAATAATCAAGATGAGACTTATTTTCTCGAAAATCCTCCATCCGGTCAGACTTACTTTGTTCGTGTAAGTGGTGTACTTGTTCAATCCGGTTCTTACCAAATTTCTATTATCGATGAATCTGAATGTCCAGGTGACTTTGATGGAAATGGTTTTGTAAATGTCACTGATCTGCTTATTTTCATCACGGATTTAGGCTGTCTGAATAATTGTACTACAGACATGGATGGCAATGGCCTTGTGAATATTGTGGACCTGCTCATCTTTGCTTCGGTTTACGGAAGTGAATGCGAATAATTGAATATGCTCCCCGTCTGGGTTTTATGGTCGGGGAGCGTTTTTGGTCAAAGGGCTGAAAGGCGGACGTTGTATTCCTTGAAAAGTGGTCATATTGATTCTCAGTTTTGGACTAGAAGCCCCTTTCTACGATCTTTGCAGCCATAAAGCAATCACAATATGGCCAAAAAAGTAGCAAAAAAGACCACTTCAACGAAAGCGAAGAGTAAACCCGTTACTACCGAAAAATCAATCAAATTTCTTGAGAACTACCTGAACAATGCTTCGCCGACTGGTTTCGAAGTTTCGGGTCAAAGGATGTGGCTGGATTATGTGAAGCCTTATGCCGATGATTATTTCATAGACACATATGGAACGGCCGTCGCTATTGTCAATCCAGACGCAAAGTACAAAGTAGTTATCGAAGCTCATGCCGATGAGATCTCCTGGTTCGTGCATTACATTACTCCCGATGGGTTTATTTACTTGCGTAGAAACGGAGGTAGTGATCATATTATAGCACCTTCTAAAAGAGTGAATATTCACACGGACAAAGGAATTGTGAAAGGGATTTTTGGATGGCCTGCCATTCACACTAGGTCGAGTGAAAAGGAGGAAACCCCTAGCTTAAAAAATATCTTTCTGGACCTTGGATGTTCTTCCAAGTCGGAGGTTGAGAAGTTAGGCGTGCATGTAGGATGTGTCGCTACTTTCGAAGATGAGTTTATTGTTCTCAACAAGGAATATTATGTTGGGCGCGCACTCGACAATCGTGTCGGCGGTTTTATGATTGCCGAAGTGGCGAGATTGCTTAAAGATAATAAGAAGAAACTTCCGTTTGGATTGTATATCACCAATTCTGTACAAGAAGAAATTGGACTCCGTGGCGCTGAAATGATTGCCCATAGAATTCAACCGGACGTTGCGATCATAACAGATGTGTGTCACGACACCCAATCGCCAATGATGAGTAAAATTGTGAATGGCGATCTGGCTTGTGGTAAGGGACCTGTGCTAAGTTATGGCCCTGCTGTTCAGAATAACCTTCTCAAGCACATTATCAGCGTGGCTGATAAGAACAAAATTTCATTTCAGCGACAAGCGGCTTCTCGCAGCACGGGCACAGACACTGATGCTTTTGCATATAGTAATTCGGGGGTTGCAAGCGCGCTTATTTCCTTGCCGCTACGTTATATGCATACGACAGTTGAAATGGTACACCGTGATGATGTAAACAGCGTGATTAGGCTCATTTATGAATCTGTACTTGCTCTTAAAGCCGGTCAGGATTTTAGATATATGAAGTAGTACCAATGTTACTTAATAATTAATCCATCCTGCATTGAGAAGTGGAAGTCTGTTTTGGGTAGTGCGCTCTAGGATCTTGCATGAAGTGGAAAATGCCGTTGTGATTTATATTTAGTTCAATGTAGTGATACGAAATTGGACTAAACATAAATCCAAAAGCTATAAACCCCAAAATTGTTGATGTATCAACGATAAAGTGTGCACGACCCGACTATTGTGCCAACTAGAGTTTTGAAAGCACTTTCATTAGCAGTTTGAAGGATGTGCCAGGGTTGGCAATTTGGTTTACTGTACCTGTCATGAAGAGTTCTTTATCCGGGCAGTAAAACGCAAATGCTCCGGAAAGTCCGGAATGGCCGTATATAATCGGGAATTTCTTAAATGGCGAAAAGAACCACGGCAGTTTGAAGCGCATGATGCCTATTCCATATTCCAAGGGAAACATTATATGATTCCATTTGGAGTACATTTCATCGAAGTACTTTTTTGGAAAGAAAAATCCTCCGAAAAATGCTTTTAAAAACATCATAGATTCTTCTGCTGTTGAAACGATTCCTCCATCCGGACCAAATGAAGACATAGCTAGCGGAATGTGAAGAGGGGTTCGTTTAAAGTAAAAATCTTTTGGTGGATTTGAGGTTTTGGAGGTGAACAAACATGTATTTGACAGCTTTAATGGCTTAAAAATCTGCTCTCCGTATACTGTCTCAAGGTTCTGATTATTTTCTAATTCGATGATACGACCAAGTATTTGGTAGTTTGTGTCAGAGTATAATGCTTTGCCAGTGCTATCAGGCGCAAATGCGGGTTTCATTTTTTTGGTCATTGCGAGCACATCATCAAACGACCACTTTTGATCTTGCCCCAATTGTAATTGCTCAATTAGACTTTTCCCTTTTTGCGTTTTTTGCTGAAAGTAATCTGGTAATCCGGAGGTGTGTGTGAGCAATTGGCGAATAGTAATCTGATAACTGTAATCTACCTTTTGGTATACATGCAATCCTTTCAAAACTTCCGGGGCAAACCATTTCTCAAGTTTGTCGTCAAGTGAAAGTTTATCCTCATAGCGAAGCTTCAGTATTAAAGCAGTTGTATACAGTTTAGTAGTGCTCGCAAGGTATATGGTACTTTCGGGATTAATGTTACCAGCAGCAACGAGCAAGTTGGTGTGCGAGTTGTGCAAGCAGAGGACACAACCTTTTATAGTTCTTCCATCTACTGTAGAATTTACAATGAGCTCGATGTCCGCACTGTTCATTTACCCTAAAGATACTAATTTCTCTTCCAATACTCGAATGAGCGACTCGGCATCTTGTCTCTTTTTATTTTCCGATTCAACAACTGCGGGAGGGGCAGAATTTACAAACTTTTCGTTGCCAAGCTTTTTCATTACTGAAGCCAAAAAACCTTTTGTGTAATCAAGTTCTTTGATGATTCGTTCCTTCTCTGCTTCCATGTCTGCATTACTGCTCATCGGAATAAAAAACTCATTGGAGTCCACCATAAATGAGGTCCAACTTTTGTCGCTTTCATTCACTTTGTCTATAGATGAAATATTGCAGAGTCGGATAATATTATCCGTGAAGGGTGAATCAAATGAGGCTGAACTGAACATCTTTAAAGTAATGGATTCTTTATTTGGTATGTTCTGGGTTTTTCTCACATTGCGAATGGCCGTTACAATTTCTTCGAATTCTTTAAAGTTTTCGAGAATAGTTTTGTCATATGCAACACGCATTGGCCAAGCGGATACAACTATAGCTTCATCGGCCGACTTTCTTTCGTTCAAATGGTGCCATAATTCTTCAGTTAAAAATGGCATAAACGGATGAAGAATCTTGAGGAGATTTTCAAATATGCTCCTTGTGGCTTCAAACGTTTCTCTGGACATATTTTGCTCGAAGCCAGGTTTTATCATTTCAAGGTACCACGAGCAGAAATCGTCCCACACTAATTTGTACAAGGACATCAGCGCTTCAGAGATGCGGAACTTTTCGTAGTCGTCATCAATTTCTTCGAGTACTTGCTGAAGCCTGCTTTTCATCCATCGGATTGCGACTTCATCGGAACCGGTCATTGCACGATTTTCAGTTCTACTTTCCCAACCATTTACCAATCGAAATGCGTTCCAAATTTTATTGGCAAAATTTCGCCCTTGTTCGCATAACGATACGTCAAAGGGTAAATCATTTCCCGCTGGTGAGGTAAGTAACATACCTACTCGAACTCCATCCGCTCCATACTCCTCTATCAAGTCTATTGGATCAGGTGAGTTTCCAAGCGACTTACTCATTTTTCTGCCTTGCTTGTCTCTTACAATTCCCGTATAGTATACATTGGTAAAGGGTTTTTCGCCCATGTACTCATATCCTGCTATGATCATTCTTGCAACCCAGAAAAACATAATTTCGGGCGCAGTCACGAGGTCTTGAGTAGGATAGTAATAGTTTATTTCTTCTTTCGAATAGAAACCATTAAATACGGAAATGGGCCAAAGCCAACTTGAGAACCAAGTGTCCAATACATCTGGATCTTGTTTCAGATCTTCCTTTTTGAGGGAAGGATTTTTGAGTAAGAGCTGTGCATGCGCTTCTTCAAGTGATGAAGCTACTGCGTATTGGCCATCTCCGGTGTACCATGCAGGAATCTGATGCCCCCACCAAAGCTGACGAGAAATGCACCAGTCCTTAATGTTCTCCATCCAGTTGCGATAGCTGTTCTTGAATTTGGGAGGATAGAATTTGATGTCGTCGTTCATCACATGGTCCAATGCTGGCTTGCCAAGGTCTTTCATGTCTACAAACCACTGTAGGGAAAGACGGGGCTCTATTACGGCGTCGGTGCGCTCAGAGTGTCCAACCTTGTTTTGATAGTCTTCCACTTTTATGAGATTGCCGGACGACTTTAGATCTTCAACAATTTGCTTGCGCACATCGAATCGATCCATACCGATGTACAGTTTTCCAGCCTCACTTACCGTTCCATCGTCATTCATCATATTAATGACTTCGAGTTGGTGTTTTTTGCCGAGATCGTAGTCGTTTGTATCGTGAGCAGGGGTTACCTTCAAGCATCCTGTTCCAAATTCCATCTCCACATATTCGTCCGTGATTATGGGGACTTCGCGATTTACAAGTGGCACAATTACTTTTTTTCCATGCAGGTGTTTGTAGCGATCATCATTTGGGTGAATGCATACCGCAGTATCTCCCAAAATAGTCTCCGGACGAGTGGTGGCGATGTTTATGACTTCATCCGAACCAACAACTTTGTATGATACGTGATACAGTTTTCCAAGACCTTCTTTGTAGATTACCTCTTCATCGCTGAGAGCTGTTTTTGCAACAGGATCCCAGTTGATCATACGTTCGCCTCTGTAAATTTTCCCTTTTCTATGCAGATCTATGAAAGTATCGATGACACTTTGGTAATATTTTTCGTCCATCGTAAAACTTGTGCGGTCCCAGTCGCAACTCGCTCCAAGTTTCTTTAGCTGCTGGAGAATGATTCCTCCGTGTTTGTGTGTCCATTCCCATGCATGTTTCATAAACTCCTCACGAGAGAGATCTCCTTTCTTGATTCCTTCTTCGCGGAGTTTTCGGACAACTTTAGCTTCTGTCGCTATAGAGGCATGGTCGGTACCTGGAACCCAGCAGGCATTATAACCTCTCATGCGAGCTCGGCGAATCAATACATCCTGAATCGTATTGTTCAACATGTGGCCCATGTGCAATACTCCCGTGACATTTGGTGGAGGTATTACAATGGTGTAGGGTGTACGATGATCTGGTTTTGACGCGAAGAAGCGGTTTTCAATCCAGAAGTCGTACCACTTCTGCTCTGTATTTTTGGGGTCGTATTTACTTGCAATATCCATGCTGTGTATGCTTTGGGACGCGAAAATAAGCAGTGTAGACCGAACAGCGAGGTATATTGCGGCCTGATTCATCATGACCCAATCTGAAACGCGCGGCCACCTTGCCTTAGCGGCTGCAGCCCTGATTTATGGAGCCAACTATGTCATTGCTAAAACGGTAATGCCTGACCCCATTGGTCCAAACAGTTTTATTGTTCTTCGGGTTGTGGGCGCAGCAGTCCTTTTTTGGGTTGTATTGAGAGGGAAATTCGCTCTGCCGCAGAAAAGGGACTGGTGGAGAATTTTCCTATGTGCAATATTCGGAGTGGCTACCAATCAACTTTTCTTTTTCAATGGATTGGCCTTAACGTCCTCTGTGAACGCAAGTATTGTAATGACGAGCAATCCCATTTTGGTAATGCTTTTTTCGATGTGGCTTTTAGGACAACGATTTACCCTGCTTCGATTGAGTGGAATTTTGTTGGGAGCAGCAGGAGCTATTGGAATAATTGTGCTTACACCGCACGGACCGCAGACCAATGCAAGTATTCAGGGCGATTTATTCATCCTCATTAATTCCGCTTCTTGGGCTATTTACTTGGTCATTGTGAGACCATTGATGGATCGATATCATCCAATGATGATTACGGCTTGGATTTTCAGCATTGGTATTTTGCTCGTGTTGCCTTTTGGTGGAACCGGCATGAATAGCATCCCATGGGCGGAACTTACATCCTGGCAGTGGTTCGGAATTTTTTATGTGGTGGTCTGCGTCACCTTTCTCACCTATCTGCTCAACATGTATGGCATTTACCATTTGTCGCCAAATGTTGCGAGTACATACATCTATCTGCAACCATTATTGGCTGGACTATTTGCATGGCTGTTTTCAAAAATATGGGAACAGGATTATCTCGGGCAAATTGGATGGGTGCAGATAATTGGAGGTGCCATGATTTTTATTGGCATCTATTTGGTGAGTTTGAAGAAAAAGGAGAGGTGATCAATGGAATTATTAATTCATGCAATAAAGGATCAGATCAAGGATAAAAGTGTACCTGATCGAGTGGAGTATTTTCAGAAAATGATTCCGAGTTCGCAATAATTGTATGGTGGTCTCATGCCTGTTCTCAATAAAATGGTGAATATCTACAAAGGATTTGGATTGGAGTTGGTTGAAAGGCTATGGCATGAAGGAGTTTTTGAGGAAGGAATGTTGTCGCTAAATATCCTACGGCCAGTGCGAAGAGAGAGTTTGCAATTGCTATAGCGATTGCAAAAAATCTCTTTTGAATTAAATGATTGGGCTGTTAGCGACACACTAGCCGCGGGTGTCTCAAATGCTCTGATGAGAAAGAACAAAACAGGGTTTTTAGAGATTAGTTATATGAAGAAAGCCGCGGTATGGATCAAAAGCGCCATGATTAAAAGAGCAAGCAGGGTTTATGAATAAAACTGAAGATTCAAAAATCTTTACCACTCTAGATGGTTCTCCCTCGGTGGAGATTTTGTCAATGGATGAAACTTATCATAGTCGTCATGGGGCTCTTACAGAATCCAAACATGTATTTATTCAGGCTGGATTGGAGTTTGTGGCAAGGACAAAAAATGAGATAACTATTCTTGAAGTGGGCTTGGGTACAGCTCTCAATGCCGCTTTGACGTTGAATTATGCCTGTGTAAGTTCTGTAAAAGTGAATTACATCGGTTTGGAACCATTCCCTATTTCGCAAACAGATATTTTAGAAATTCAAAAGAAATGGAGGGACTATACTCATATCAATTCAATTCAGCAACTAATTCTCAATGCTCCCTGGGAAGAAGAGGTTTTGTCGAATGAAAGAATGATGTTCATGAAAATGACCAACCGTATTCAAGAAATTGTTTTGAAGGAAAATTGCTTTGATCTGGTCTACTACGATGCGTTTGCTCCTCGCGTTCAATCAGAAATGTGGACAGTAGATATTTTTCAAAAGCTCTTTAGGTCCATGAAAACTGAAGGGGTATTGGTTACCTACTGCGCCAAGGGACAGGTTCGCCGGGATCTGCAGAGTGTTGGATTTGTGGTTGAACGATTGCCGGGCCCACCAAATAAGCGCGAAATGTTGAGGGCCGTTAAGCCAATGATTTAGGATGATAGTTCTTCTTTCTTTAAACATTGCATCTTGATGTGCTCGCACCTGATAGGGATTTTAAAGATTTCCAATAGGTGAGTGAGCTTTTGGTGGATTTGTTTTGCCTTGAAAGTATAACAATGTAATAACAAAGTAATACCAATGTTACTTAATAAATGGCCCATCCAGCATTGCGCATGGGAAGTCTGTTTTAGATAATCCGCTGCAGGATTAATTGAACAATTGGATGCTTATATTTCAATTACATAGGGTACGAAATCCAAAACGATGCGAATAGATTTACAAAACGAAAGCGCCCGATTCAGTCCATTTACCCTTGAATGGATGGCCGGTAAAATATTTGGAAAGGTATTTGCCTAGGGCTGCGGACCGACGTTTGAAATGCTCCTTTCTCATTTTCAGCAAAAGGCTGGAATTGTTGACGAAAGGTGCTTAGAGCGGCGTTTATATTAAAACCTTATGCGTAAACAATCGCTTACAGCTTCGTTATTTCTATTCTTATCCTGCTGCTCTGTTGGTATATTTTCCCAAACGGATGTGGCTTTCACAGAAATTCTCAAAACGGCCAAAACTGTTACAGATGTCATGGTGGTTGGAGCCGATAGTCAATATTTCTACGTTTCGGAGTACGATCAGGATAAAGCACCCGCATTAAATCTTGTGGCATATGGTAAAGCAGATATGAAGGAGCGTTGGCGCAAACGTATTCCTTTGGCTGTTGAGGGTTCAGCTAATCCTAAGTTTGAAAAAATAATCCATTTTAAATCAGGGTTTCTCCTTTTTTCAACAACTTATAGCAAGACAACTTCACAAATTCAAGCCTTTGCCACTATGATAAGCATGAGCGGAGAAATGCTCTCGCGTCCTGTTCTTGTCCATTACATGCCTTCAGAAGATAAGGCTGGTATTCCGGTCTTTGATATGCGCCTATCGCCCGATAGCTCTAGATTTCTTCTCTTTTTTGACCCACCGTATGAGCGCAGAGCCTCGGAGAATGTGTCTTTCAAACTCTACAGTCCCGATTTGGAAATGCTCTGGGAAAAGGACCTCGTTCTCCCTTATTCACAGGATGTAGTGCAAATACACAATTACATCATCGACAATCAGGGTCATTTGTATATGATGAGTGGAAGGGCTCCCGAAAAAAAATCGCTGAACTCCGGCCCACCTATGGCTCAAGGAGGGAGATATGTTCTGTTTCATTACAACAATGCTGAGAACAAGGTAAAGGAATACGACGTAAGTCTCAAGGAAAAGCAGGTCGTTGCAGCTTCTTTTGCTCTTCGAAGTGATGGAAGTCTGGTAATTGCAGGTTACTACGGCAACAATTATCAATTCATGGCAGCGGGAACATTCCAGTTTGAACTGAATCCTGCTGGAAAAGGGATCAAAACTGCATCATTTATGCCTTTTCCGGCCGAATTTGTGGCGCGTTTTGCAGGAGCTGGTGAGAGTGGCACGTCACCAACCATTGAAGATTTTTATCTCGATCATATTTTCCCACGTCCTGATGGGAGCACCTTGATCATTGGGGAGCAATATTTTGTAGAAGAAGTATCGCGTTTCGATCCAGTTACAGGCAGGCAAATAGTGGAGTATCTCCATCATTACGACGATATCATAGTATGTCTTCTTGAGCCTGGCGGCCGAATTACATGGAGCACCAAGGTCCCAAAGCAGCAATACACCAGAGGTGGAGAGGGTAATTGCTCATACAACTGTTATTATGATCACCAAACTTTGCGGCTTATTTTTAATGATGATGAAGCCAATATCGATCGTTTAAAGAGCCTACCTCAAGGACAGGCGGTGGATTGGAATCAGAGTAAAAATAGCATCACTGCGGTGGTGTTGGTGACCTCAGATGGTCAATTGACCCGTAAGGCACTGGTATCTAATAAAGATGTTTCGACTTTATTGGCTCCCGGTCTTAGTTCTCAAAACCCTTTTGGAGCGGGCGTTTTGGGATATGATGCAGGCAAGAGTTACAAATTTTGTCTTTTGAAATCTTAAGTTTCCCCTGATCTTATTACTTTCGCGTTCCCAATTGCAAAATCGGGAAATGCCTGGATGGCGGAACTGGTAGACGCGCACGACTCAAAATCGTGTGTCTTCGGGCGTGTGGGTTCGATTCCCACTCTAGGTACAA
>Ga0209490_10000157_pt1 | contig 72877 bp, 60 predicted proteins | sample MAT06_FD_187209 | JGI IMG/M metagenome (GOLD analysis project Ga0209490, IMG submission 187209) | Freshwater microbial communities from Lake Fryxell liftoff mats and glacier meltwater in Antarctica - MAT-06 (SPAdes) (version 2) | ecosystem: Environmental > Aquatic > Freshwater > Ice > Liftoff...
CGTAATAGCAGCAGTCAAAAATGGGCTAGAGCCAACGTTAAAGGCAGAAGCGTGCCACACACCAGAAAAGTCACGGAGGACAAAGTTTCCACTAATGATGTTGTATTTATGGATAATGTAACCGTTCGAAGCGTTTGCTCCGTTTGGCTTTACCCAAACACTGATTGTTGATGTTGCAGTAAGGGTAGAACCATACGTATCACCAAGATTTACTTTTTGCCCCGTAGTACCAAAAGTAAATGCGGTACCAATTTGCCCAGAGGCACCGAGTGTTGGGCTTCCTTGGATTGTTCCGTCTATGTTACTACTTGAATTATCGTTAGCGACAGCACCTGAAGTTTCGTTGAAATCCCAATGACCGACAAGACCGGTTGTAATGTCTGCGTGTGAAATACTGGGTAATGCCAAAAAAAATACGGCGACTAAAGCAACTTGAATGATTCTATTTCTGAGATATTTTTTGGTCATTATTTTAATTTATTAAAATTCGGGGCGGTGCATGATGCTAACTATTGTTTCTGACGCGCAACTTGGACTGTCGATGTTTGTCTAACTTTGGCAAACGAATGATTAGTAAACCGTGTTTTTCAAACGCCTCAGCATCTTCTATCTGAACCTCCTGGGGCAATAAAATTGTCCGAGAAAACGAACCCCAGTAAAGCTCCTTATGGAAATAATTATCCTCAGTGATTGTGCGTTCGATTTCTCGTTTACCCTTAACCGTCACCATATCTCGAGTAATAGTAATATCTAGATCTTCTGGCCTAACTCCTGGGACCATGGTTTTTATAACGATGTCGGTTGACGTTTGGAAAACATCAACCATGAGTTCACCGTCACCAATTTCAAGTTCATTTTCAATTCCCACAGGAGATTTGTCTCCGGCTTTTACAATTTCGACCTCTTCCTCTTCATCTTCCTCGTCCGCGTCATCGGAAATCCTGATCGCTCCAGTAAACCGCTCAAAAAATGATCTTTTCCCTTTCATATAGTGTTAATTTGATTTAGTCTTTTTATTTTTTCAAAAAACAGCAGTAAACCGACTACAGAGAACCAGAGTACCAAGAAAGTAAGGAGAATATTACTACTGCTACTGCTTATTATAGTCAAATTAAATAGTGTGTGCAAGGCAGTAGCGGCGACTAGTCCACAGAAAACAATTCGAAATCTTTCATATTTAGTTTTATAAAATGAAAGAGCCAAACTAAGACCGACAACTGCGGACGCCATGATGTGAAGAAGGCTCGCACCAATGAAACGCATGTTTCCAGTAATGATACTGTGCACCAAACCACTGTCAGTAAGCGCGTCAAAGATATACAGCATATTTTCGAGTGCAGTAAATCCCAAAGCAGCAGTTACCATAAAAATAACGGCATCGATTGGTTCATCGAATGCCCTACTACGTAGTGCAATTGCATATGCTGCCAAAAATTTTACTGTTTCTTCAGCAAGTGCAAGAAAAAAACTAGCGAACACACTCGTACTAGATCCACAAGAAACATAGCTGCAGATTATTTGTTGGATCGGTAATACAAGAATGACCGCAATCATTCCAGCAACAAATGTTACAAAGATAAGACCACGAGGTTCTGGGTGGGCACTATCTTCTTTGAGCCAAAACCACAACCAGAGAGCGGCGGGCAATAACCCACCCAAAAAAACGTACAGAAGAACTTGCAAATCCATATTGCAATAAGTATAGCAGACGAAAAAATAACCTTACTCACTTATTCAGGCCACTTTTCTACCATCAACAACGAGGACACTCCTTTCTTGGGAACAGACTCCCAAATCGCTTCCGTCACGAATGGAATAAATGGATGCAAGACCCTTAATGAGGTTGTTAAAATTTCCTGCAATACAAACTGTCGAGAATATACCGCTTCCGGACCCCCGCTACTCAAAATATGTTTGGAATCCTCAAGAATTTTATCCGCGAGCTCGTGCCACACATAGTGATACATTTTTTCTACGGCAATATGAAGCCTGTATTCTTCCATGTCTTTAGTCACATCAGTAACAAGCGCCGTGAGCTCGTTTAGAAGTATCTTGTCTGCATCCTGAATCAAAGCGGACTCTACTGGTTCAAAACCTTCAGTATTTTCGAGCACAAAACGTGTAATATTCCAAAGTTTGTTTGCAAAATGCTTATATCCCTTTATTTTATTTTCATCAAATTTAACATCGTTACCAATAGCAGTCCCCGCGATAAGTCCAATACGAAGTGCGTCAGCGCCATATTTCTCAATAATTTCTAGTGGGTCGATACCGTTTCCGAGGGATTTACTAAATTTTCTTCCGAGTTTGTCGCGTACTAAACCATGAATCATAACTGTTTTAAATGGGACCTGTCCGGTATGGAAACCACTCATAAGGATCATGCGTGAAACCCACAACTGAAGAATTTCATATGCCGGTGAGATAAAAGATGTTGGGTGATATGTCTGAAAATCAGAGGTATTCTCAGGCCAGCCAAGGGTAGAGAACGTCCAGAGCGCCGATGAAAACCAGGTATCCAAAACGTCTTCTTCTTGTTTCCAACCATCTTCCTGTGGCGGTACTACACCGCAATATATCTCCCCATCCTTATACCAGACAGGAATTCTGTGTCCGAACCAAATCTGACGTGAAATGCACCAATCGCGGAGATTCTCTATCCAATGAAAATATGTCTTTTGGAATCTTTCTTGGGACATGTTTACCGCCCCATTCTCGACGCTTTTCTCCATCATTTCCCTAAGCGTAATTTCTGAACCAGTCGGTATACCTGGAATCTCTGAATACTTAATAATAAATTTTTTATTAACACCAATCCACCACTGCAATTTAGGCAACGGCTCCACAACTGCCCCAGTTCTTTCCGAAAGCGAGATGTTTTGTTTAATATTTTCTTCTTTTATAAGTAGACCCTCGGTATTGAGCCACTCAACAACAGCCACACGAGCTTCGGTAGTCTTTTTGTCTGCGAGTCTTCCGCCAACAATCATCTTTGCGTATTCGTTTATAACCTGCGGACGAGGGAGGTCGTGTCGATCAGCTATCTCCCAATCGGCGTGACTATGAGCGGGCGTGACACCGATTGCACCTGTTCCAAACTCTTTTTCAACAGAAGCATTTGCAACAATTTTGATATGTATTGGAACATCACAAAAAATGATGTCGTATTCTTTTCCAACATACTCCCTATACCTCGGGTCGTCCGGGTGAACAGCGACAGCCGTATCACCAACCTTTGTTTCTGGGCGAGATGTTGAAATTGCAATAGGAAAATCTGGCGAATACCTGAAGGTATAAAGAACTGAATCTCTTTCTTCGTACACAACCTCGTCGTCAGAAATAGTCGTTTGCCCCTTCGGGTCCCAATTCACAATACGGTTCCCTCTATAAATAAGACCGGCGTCATACATTCTTTTAAATGCAGTGTGGACCGCGAATGTTCTTTTTTCATCAAGCGCATATGCGTATCTACTCCAGTCGAGTGATGCGCCAATTTTTCTTATTTGACCAAGAATTGTGTTTTCACTATTTTTTGCAAACTCAGAGACTCTGCGCACGAGTTCTTCTCGCCCAAGGTCGTGGCGACTTTTCCCCAGATCTTTCTGTAAATTTTTTTCGACACGAGCCTGTGTCGCAATAGCAGCAGAATCCGTACCGGGAATCCATAGGACCTTTTTTCCACGCATTCTGTGATAACGAACGATGACGTCCTGCAAAGAGTCTTCGTATGCGTGACCGAGATGAAGTGTGCCGGTAACGTTTGGTGGAGGTAGCGCTACGACAAACGCTTCACCTCTATCTCCCGGCAAATTATCAGGATTAAAATATCCGGATTCTTCCCAAATCTTATATATGCGGTCTTCTTCTACGGAAGGCTGATAAGCGGACAAAAACCGTGTTGGTATTTTTGAATTTTTATGAATCATGTTGTTTCCATCCAGACATTTTTTTGAAAAAAATATATTACTCCTGATTGATTTTTCAAATCATATCACGCGTACGAATTTCAAATAGAGCGCCTGGATATTCAAAATAATAAGTGATATTGACATACTACATTAAGTGTTTTGTATTTTATTAGCTAAACAAAGGGACATTTCCCCATAAAGGACATTTCTTGTCCTTTATGGGGAAAATAGTTAATCCGGTGTAGTTTTCTTAAAGACATGTATTATTTTTTTCTCAGTTATTTTGTATTCAACACTTACCACCGACTTCCATACTGAAGTATACCGCCGAAAAGGGTTGACGTGCCCCCAAAAAGTACTTAGGATGGTGGCAACGTTTATATTTTGATTAGCGTTATTATCATAAAAGCAGCTAACCAGTAATAAAACAAACCTTTAAATTAGGGACATACTTATGAAAACACCATTTCTTTTCTCGATCAAAAAACCTGTACTGTCGAAGATTTTTGCCTTTGCAATCATTGTCTCAGTAATCACACCGAACACCTTTTTTATCCCTATATACAAGGCTTCTGCCGAAGAAGTTTCAACACCTCCTGCATCAGCTTCAGAAGCATCAGATTCAGTATCTACCGGACCATCTTTCAATGATTCTGTGGGTTCTGATGAGACTAGCCCATCTGGCGCAGCAGAAAGCAACCAAGGTGAAGAGAGTGCTGGTGGTGATGTAAGTGAATCTGTCGAATCATCTACTCCCTCAGAAACCCCCGACCCTGTTTCAACAGCAACTACTCCTGCCGACACAACCCCAGTAAGCGAGGAACAAGCACCAGCACCTGTCGATGTAACCCCTACAGATGTAGCTCCTACAGACACTGTCGAATCAACAGAAACCCCAGCAAATATTGATCAATCCATAACTCCTTCCACCTCTACAGAAACAATATCTCTGGATACAGAAACCCTAGAGAATACAAGAGAAGCAACGACTCCGAATCCAAGTGGATCTTCTGACGAACCAAGAGCAGCTTCTAGCGAAGCAGCTTCAACTGCAGTTCTAGCACCCGCAACTGGCTCAATAAGTATTTGTAAAGTTATTCGTGATCAAAACAATCGTTTTGTTGCTAGAGCATCTGACCAAACCCCACCAGCAGAATTCAAAGTTCAACTCTCATCACGCCCAAACCCAGAAAGAATCGTTGGAACAGCGACCTTCAACACCGCAACATACCAAGCAATTTGGACCCCACTTTCAACACTCGATGCTGAATGCGTAACATACAACAATCTTCCATTAGGTGGATATGTCTACGGCCAGGAAACCATCACGGGCGAAGGTGCAACATACTGGAATGTTCCGAGATACAACGACCAGGTTAATATTGATGCTGATACAATTTCAGACTTCTGGGCATACAGCAATGAACTTTTTGACAACGACACTACAAATGACGCATCCAGAAACGAAAATTCAGACGGAATCGTAACGATCAGCCGAGAACGCCCTAACAGAACTGTGGTTGTACTCAACAAACACAGTGCGTATGGCGCCCGCAATACAGGTTCTATTACTATCTGTAAGGTTATTCAAGACGCTAACGGGAATATTATTGGATCATCGGGTACAAACCTCCCTCCAGCAGAATTCAAGGTTCAACTTTTCTCACGTGTAAGTCCACCAGCAGTTGTACGAGATGCAACCTTTAATACTGCGACTTTTGCGTCTACCTCACCAGCGCTCGCACCTCTTGATTCACAATGTATTACATACGACAATCTTGCATTGGGTGGATACATTTACCAGGAAGAAAGAATTAGTGGTACGGGTGCAAGCTATTGGGCAACACCAAAATACAACGACCAAGTACACACTCCGGCCAACAGCACAGCTAATTTTTGGTCATACAGCCCAGAACTTTTTGACACCGATTCTTCAAATGACTCAAGACGAAATGAGGACGCGGACGGAATTGTAACAATCACTGAAACAAGACCAAACCGAGTTGTTGTTGTCCTTAACACCTTTAGCGGCTACGTTGTACCACCTCCAGCATGTGCCAACGGTACAGAACTTACGCCCCAAGAGTTCTTGCGCGCAAAGGAAAATGGTCTTATTTCCTTCAACCTACAAACTCTTAGTCCATCAGACACAACAGCGACATTTACTCTTACAAACAACACAGGCTGTACAGCACCAATCAGCCTTTCAAGTTACCGAGTGTTCGACCCTTCAGAACAAGGTACAACGACAAGTTATTTCCTCTCACGACAGGTTCTCTTTGATAACACCGATTTAATCCAAGCGACATCTTCAGTATCGCTCACGGTCAACCTTCCAACATGTATGGCACAGGTAGACGCGTGGTACGGAAGGAGCCCTGGCCGCTTACTTGATTCAAACCCTTACGCATATCCAAATGTCCCTCACGTTATTGCATACGAATTTTATTTCCCAACAGCAGGAAAGTGGAACGATCTTCCAGCAAGCTACTGTGTGAATCCTCCAGTAAATACTGCACCGACAATTACCCTGGTTGGTGAAAATCCGTTTTCTGTCACCGTTGGTAATGCATTTACAGATCAAGGAGCAACTGCTCTCGACCTAGAAGATGGCGACCTTACTTCAGCAATTGTTGCAACAGGCACAGTTGATACAAATACTGTGGGTACCTACACACTGACATATACCGTTACAGATTCAGGAGGCCTCAAGGCAACAACAACACGAACCATAAACGTAGGTATTGTTAGTGGAACACCCCCAGATATCGATGATGGCGACGATAACAACGGCGGTGGTGGTGGTGGCGGAAGAAGCGGTGGACGCCGATCAACAAACCGAGGAGAAGTCCTTGGAGCAACGACGGCACCAGGTGAATGCGAATATCTCCGTGACTATCTCAAACAGGGTTGGACGAACGACACAACAGAAGTACTCAAACTTCAATATTTCCTAAAAAATATCGAGGGATACAGTGACCTTGAAACAAACGGTGTCTTTGATAACGCAACATTCGCAGCAGTTTCAGGTTTCCAAACCAAATATTTTGACGATGTCCTTAAGCCTTGGGGTCACAATGCCCCAACGGGTTTCGTGTATATCCTCTCAAAAAAGAAAGTGAACGAGATTTTCTGTAATACCGCATTCCCACTTACAATGCCCGAAGAACAAGAAATTGCAGACTTCAAGAATCTTATTGGTGACCTCAATGCTGCAAATATTGACGTAATGATCGGAACCGATGAAAAAATGAATGGAGACGCGTCCGATATGGTTGGTGTGATTTCACCAAGCTCAACATCAACAGTGGCACTTTACGGAGATCCAGAAAATACTACCGAAGAAATTAATCCAAAGGACATTCGAGCAGTTGCTGCAGCAATCTTCAGTATCCCAGACAACCGCGAAGAAGTTCTTCAAAGCCTTTACTTCTTCCTCATTGCGATTATTGCAATCTACCTACTTACAGAAATCGCCGTTGGCAGCAGAGATACAACTAATCTTTCGAAATACCAGGTGTGGTCGAGAAAGGCTATTGGTTATATTATCGGACTTATTGCCGCCGTGATCATCTCAATCTGGTATCAAATCTTTAGCATCGTTGTTCCCTTCCTTGTATTAGCGGTGGCTTCTGGAGTATTCCTTGTGTGGACACTTTCAAAGAAGAAAGGTGATTCAGTAATCCAGCTTCCCCCATCTACTAACTAGTTCACAAAACGAAACATGCGCATATAAAAACCGAGATAACCTCGGTTTTTATATTACCCAAACTCACCGCACACTGTAGTAGAACACCCTACGTGTTATCTAACTCAGACGAGCATTTCCTTCTGCGTGTATATCATCGAGGGAATACTTTACCTTAGGCGTTTTTGAATAACGTACGTACGCAGCCAAAGCAATCATCAAAGCATTGTCTGTTGACAATGGCCCTGTTGGAACCAGAAGTTTAAGGTCAGGAAATTCCAATACAAGTGTTTCAAATGAATCCCTAAGGGTCTGATTAGCAATTACCCCGCCAGCAACGATAAGTGTCCGTGCGCCAAATTCTGTAAGGGCGTTGCGGGTCTTAGTAATCAATGTTTCGACAACTGCGTCCTCGAAAGACAGCGCGATTTCCTTCTTTATCTCATCACTGAGGTATTCAATTTTCTTAATTGTGTACAAAACTGAAGTCTTGAGACCTGAAAACGAAAAATTAAAATCGGGAGACTTGAGCATTGGCCGTGGAAAAGAAAACCTGCTTTTAATCAAAGGATCGTGGCGAGCCTCATTTGCCAAAGCAGCTACACGTGGTCCACCTGGGTAAACCAAACCAAGCATTCTCGCGACCTTATCATATGCTTCGCCGACGGCGTCGTCTTTTGTTTCCCCAACCACCTTATACATAAGCCAATCTGGGACAGATACAAGTTCGGTATGTCCACCCGAAATCAAAAGGGCAAGTGCTGGGAACCTTACGGGGTCATGAAGATCTAAAAGTACTGAAGAAATATGACCCTCCATATGGTTAATCGGTATTACAGGAATACCCCACACTCTTCCAAGGACCTTTGCAGCATTAATACCGACCCACAATGCGGGCTCAAGACCAGGACCAAAAGTCACGGCAATTAAATCGATTTTAGGAATTTCACAGGACTCAAAAAAATCTACCAGGTCAACAAAAAGTTCGGGCTCTCTGTGTAGGTCGGCCTTAATACTCTGACTTACCTGCTCATCGAGACGACATGTGCGTGGTATAAAAAGACCCGCTTCTTCAACACTCTTTTTCAAAAGTGGTCCGAGGTTTTTTGCATGTTCACGTTTCGCCAAATTTGGAAAAACTCCGCCATACTTTTCGTGAACCTTTACTTGTGACAATACGAGGTTAGATAAAACCCTAAAGGATGGTGCCTCAAAACCACCCTTTGCCTCAATTATGCTGACGGCTGTTTCGTCACAACTTGTTTCTATTGATAGGATTTTCATGTGTCTGTATGCGGGATACCGGAATCGAACCGGTGCCTGATGCTTGGGAAGCATCCATTCTGCCACTAAACTAATCCCGCTTCCGCAGAGGCTATTACTCTAAACCAAAGAAAGTACTAAATCTAGCCCTCATTTTTTCAAAAAAATTCAAGCTCGGAACTGGGGCAACAGACGCTCTATTCTTATCATCGCGAATAATAACCACCATTGTTTCGCCCTTTTTTGCTACACCAAATTTATCTCTGATCTTTTGATCAAACCCGCGTGAGCTCTGAATATATTCAACATCACTTTGAAGCTCCTGTTTTCGCTCATTGAGGAGCTGGAGCTCACTTTCTGCTTGTTCGCGCTTTCGTTCACCTTCCCTGCTCTTTTGATAAATATTCCATGTTGGCCGGACTAAGAGGAACAGTACGATTACGAGGGCCACAATCGAAGCCTTTGAATATAGTCTGCGGCGGGTTTTTTGACGTTGCTTAAAATAATCCATTCACTTGATTATAGCAGGGCAACTGGTATTATATCTGGAATCAAATGCTTTGGGACAAACGTAACAGAAAAATAATTAAAATTGTATGGAGCGTACTTGCTGTGCTTGTCATTATCAGCATGGTGCTTCTTTACTCCGCCAACTTGTTTGTATAGTCCATCAGGAATTATTCAGACTGAACCATTTTAAGGAATACGTCGTGAGGAATATCAACAGTACCCTCCGCTTTCATTCTTTTTTTACCTTCTTTTTGTTTTGCCCACAGCTTCATCTTTCGAGTTCTATCACCTCCATACATGTGTGCGGTAACATTTTTCTTCAGCGCTGGAATCGTTCGAGACGCGATAATTCTTCCAAGAGCCTTTGTCTGCACCTTTGTGGCGAACATCTGCTGTGGTAAAAGCTTATACAACTTTTCAACAATTTCTTTAGCTTCGCGCTCGACAGTCTGTCGAGAAACAACCCGCGCAAATGCTGGCACGAGGTCATCCGCAACAAGTACTTCGATTTTGGATACATCTGCAGGTCGTAAACCAATAGATTCGTATGAAAGCGAAGCGTACCCTGACGAGGCACTTTTTACTTTATTAAAAAAATTCCTCATAAGTTCACGGAGAGGCATTTCAGCAGAAATAGACGTACGACTGTCTCCAAATGTTTCTGTGGCACCGACAATACCTTCATGCTCAAAAAGGAGTTGAATCATAGTTCCAACATAATCTGGTGGAACGATAACAGTAACTCTTGCCCATGGTTCACGAACCATTTCTATTTCATGCTCTTCCGGAAAAAAAGACGGCGAGAATATCGTAAGGGTCTTTTTATTTCTTAAATCTAGCTCGTAATTAATACTTGGAGTGGTAATTATTAAATTTACATCTGACTCACGACGCAATCTTTCAGAAACAATTTCTAAATGGAGCATGCCGAGGAAACCGCACCTAAAACCTTTTCCAAGAATCCCTGAGGATTCTTCTTCATAAGAAAGTGCGGAGTCTGTAAGCTTGAGTCGGGCAAGAGCCTGTTTGAGAACAGGAAAATCATTCTGACTTTCTGGATACAGTGAGGACCACACAACAGGCCGAGGTTTGAGATATCCAGCAAGTGGCGGTTTCGTATCTTTTGCGTGGGAAACTGTGTCACCAACAGAAGCAATGCCCGGCTCTTTAATCCCAGTCACGATATAGCCAATTTCTCCGACACCCAGGGAGGCTGTCGGGGTTTCGTCAGGCGTAAAAATACCAACATCGTTTGAACTAAACTGTTTACCAGAAACACAAAACTTAAGTGGCATGTTTTTTGAAACTGTTCCTGACATGATACGGACATACACAATGACACCAGTATGGTTCGAATACTGGAAATCAAATACCAAGGCTTGGAGTGGTTCATTAATTTCTCGGATCACTTGTGGGGGTGGAATTCTTGTCACAACCGCCTCAAGAAGCTTGTCGACACCTTGACCCGTTTTTCCAGAAACCTGAATGATGTCTTCCCGTTTACAATCAAGAAGGGTGATCATTTCTTGCATCACGTCTTCAACACGAGCAAGTGGCGAATCAATTTTTGAAATGACAGAAATAATTGTAAGACCCTGCTCGCGTGCCATCTGAAGTGTTGAAAGGGTCTGGGCTTGAACGCCTTGTGTCGCATCAACCAAAAGCATTGTGCCCTCAACCGCCTTAAGAGCTCTAGAAACCTCGTACGAAAAATCGATGTGCCCCGGTGTGTCGATCAGATTAAGAATATATTCGCCTGAGGGGCTTGCGCTACCAGAGTAAGAATACCGCATGCGAACTGGCTGCATTTTTATCGTAATACCCCGTTCACGTTCAAGTTCCATACTGTCGAGTACTTGGTCTTTCATTTTTCGCTCTTCAATTGTTCCGGTAATTTCAAGTAAGCGATCAGCAAGTGTTGACTTGCCGTGATCGACATGAGCAATTATTGAAAAATTTCTTATTTTAGATATATCCATATGTAGACGACATTAGACACCAGAAGGATCTGGACCAATAACTGATGTTTTCCAGAACTTGTGATGAAGAGCCTTGAGAACCTCGCTCAGTTCCCTACTACCCAAAAGCCAGAGCAATAGAATACCGCAAAGTAGGCCACATACGCCAGCGATCACCCCCTGGCTCAAAACACCCCAAAAAGTCTCCAGAGAAAAGAAATTGTCGACAAGATTAAGTACCAGATACGTCACAGAACCCATTATAACGGCCACGAACGCGAGTTGACCCGTAATCCTTACCAAAACCCGGGCAATGCCACCATAATCGCGTTCAAACGTATAGATATGGGCAGCGGCTGCCAAAATACTCGAAATTGAAAAAGCTAGTGGGAGCATCAAAACACCAGTACCTGGTACCCCCTGAACCCTAAAAACTGACTCAACCCAAAGCTGGAATTCAGGAAAATTAACACTAACGCGAGAAAGGAATGATGCACTGACGATCATTATTAAAACCGAAGCGATATTAATATAAAACGGTGTTTTTGTGTTGCCTGACGCATAGCGAGCCCGAGTAAAAAGAAGCATCAGGCCCTGGGCAGCAAGTGACACAACAAACAATGAAAGTGCTGCCGCTGTGAGCCGCGTATCCGCCCAACTAAATGCTCCTGACCCGAGAACAACACGCACAATGTGTGCACGCAGGACAACAAAGAGTGCGATAAGGGGCAAAGAAAAGAAAATAATGTACCGCGACGTTGTTTTGAGCAAATCAACAAACTTCTCTTTCTGTCCCGAAACAAAAAGAGCTGAAAGTGTCGGAAAGGCGGCAAGAGAATAACTGACCCCGATAATAGATAACGGAACTGACTGAAGGTTAAATGCGAGATTAAAAACAGAAATCGAACCGACACTCATAACCGAGGCCAGTGAAATCAAAAAGAATCTAGAAATTTCCTGTGCAGAAAGTGCGAGCGTTCGCGGGATAGCCGAAACAACAACATGAACAATTGCTTTGTATTTTTGAAATGAAAAAACAAATACAGGAACCAATCCTCGACTCATAACAAACGGGGCTTGGACTAAAAAATGAAGAAATGCTCCCAACACTACACCCCAGGCCAAACCAGAAATACCAAATTTTGGTGTAAAAAATACTACTCCCACAATAATACCGATGTTATACAAAAGTGGGCTAATGCCATAAATAAAAAATCGATTGTAGTACTGCGTAACGCTCGCAAACAAATTTGAAAGACCAAGAAAAATTGGAGAAAGTAGCAAGATTCTTGTCATCAAAACAATTTGATCCCTAAACGGCTCGTCTGAAAATCCAGGGAATAAATACGGCACAAGGTACGGAGTAGCAAAAAAAGCTACTATTGAAACAGAAACGATTGCGATCACAAATACAGAAAAAATTGCACTCAAAAATTCTCGACCGGAGCGATTACTTTCCCGAACCTTTTCTGAAAAAAAAGGAATTATAATCGATGCGGAAAAAATAGATGCGACCAAAGCAAAAATAAAGTCAGGAATTCTAAATGCCGCGTAGTACAAATCTAATGAAGTACTCGCGCCAAAGGTGTGCGCCAGCAGCCGATCACGCAACAGTGCTAATACCTGAGATAAAATAGCAAAAACACCCAAAAGATAGGCCGCCTGGTGCAATCCGTTTATTTCCCGACCCAAAAAACTAATGAATTTCTTTACCATTACTAATTATATTCTCGTGCATGCATTATCACAAAAAAAACCCACCCCAACAAGACAAAAACCCGCTTTAGGCGGGTTTTTGTTATTACTCTGCGCTCTGTGCCTATAAGCCGAATTCTGTATCACACAACAAGCAGAGCTTGCTGCGTGACGATAGTTATTTATCTAGCCCCACGATTACTCGTAGGGTCAAGCGGCACTTCCCTCAATTTCTTTCGGGACACGGCCTTGCACACAAGTAAGGATTTAGCCGTTGCAACCGCAAGTTACCTTGGGACTCACCCAATAAAAGTAAATCTTATTGGGGCCGTATTCCTTTCGGTTTACGGCGTCTCTGTTCGCACCTCGTGGATTACTCCAGACGGGCGTTACCCGCTACTCGTATTCACACAATGTGAATCGTGTGTTCGGACTTTCCTCTCCCTTTCAGGAGCAACTATCCGACACAGAGAAAATTAGTATAACATATATTTTAGAAAAAAAACAAATTTTTAAAATTGACAGCTGAGTGTGGCGGTTTGCTCAAATAGACAAAAAATTATCGAACTGGCTCAAAAAATTATTTGTGATTGTTTCTTGGGACGAACCAATGACACTTGCGGAATAAGAAATAGATTCTTGAACCTTGGTAGGATATGCTCGCACAAGTGTTAGGGTTTCAAAAAATTTTTCCTCGAGGCTGATAATTTTTTTGGTAGAATTATAAACCATTTCACTTGCGTTTGTGATGTTTTGTGAACCGGCAAAAAATGAAGTAACGATAATCACCAACAAAACCGCTCCGACAATAAAGCTAATTTTATGCATAAACGATTCGTACTCTTTCTTTTCAAGATTTTGATCAATAAAATTAATCGCGTCTTGATGGAAAGATCGGAATGCAAAACCAATACTTGTTTCTTCAGCGCCTTGCGCTTGTCCCAAAACTGACGCTTGAGAATCAGGCATTGTATCTTTCAGAACAATTTTTGCACCCTTAGTAATTCGTGTATCTCTCATAAAAATGAGTATACAAGTATTTATAACAATATTTCCCAACCTGTCCTTTTCTTGTGGGGATAAATCAAACCAAAATAAGAAAATTTTTTATAAACTCACCGAATAACCACTAACCGAGAGCCCGTACGAGTAATTCCCTTAAAATTTCTGGGTTCGCTGAACCTCGGCTTTCTTTCATTGCCTGACCGACCAGATACTGGAGTGCTGCCTGCTTACCAGATCTAAAATCTGCAGCAACCACCGGATTTGCTTGAATCACCTTTTGAACTATAGGTAAAAGCTTATCCTCACCGCTTTGCTGGATAAGGTCTCGTTCCTTTGCGATTTCATCAGGACTACCACCAACCTCAAACATAATCTTCAAAATATCTTTCGCTCCGCGTGAAGAAACTTTATTTTCTGCCACCATCGTCACAAGCGACGCAATTGACTCTGGAGTGATTGGGTTCTTCGCCCATTGAGGAGCATTACTTTTTATTAATGCCAACAGATCTGAGTTCAGATAATTTGAGGTAATCAAAATCAATTTTTTATCTCCAGGCAATTTAGAAATAACTGCCTCAAAATAATCCCCCCACCTTTTTGACCTAACAAAGATCTCTACATCTTCATCACGAAGATCAAACTCGCCCTTCATTCTCTGTCTTCGGACCCAGGGTAATTCTGGTAATTCTTTCTTTACGTTTTCTGAAGAAAATTCGGGAATTTCTGAAATAAATATTTTGGGCAAATCAGGATCAGGAAAATATCGATAGTCATGAGATTCCTCTTTCAGTCGTTGCGAAAAAGTCACTTCCTTATTCTCATCCCAACCCCGAGTCTCTTGAACTATTTTCTCACCCCTCTCGAGGGCTGCCGTGTGTCTTTCAATTTCATACGCAACAGCTTTTTCGACGGCCTTAAATGAGTTTAGGTTTTTTACTTCAACCTTTGTGCCAAGCGTGCCTTCAGTTCCTATGGAAATATTTGCCTCGACACGCATTTCCCCTTTTTCCATATTCGCATCACCTGCTCCCAGATACTGCAAAAGTAATTGAAATTCTTTTGCAAAAGTAGTTGCGTCTTCTGCGGAATGAATCACGGGTTCAGTAACCAATTCCATAAGTGGTACACCTGCGCGATTAAAATCAACAAGGCTGTCTAAACCCGTATCGTGTGTTGATCGAGCCGTGTCTTCCTCAAGATGAATACGGGTAATTGCAATATTATTAAGCATCCCACCAGAAACAAGCGGGTGTTTGTATTGACTAATCTGGTAGCCCTTTGGAATATCTGGATAGAAGTAATTTTTTCGGTCAAATTCAGTAAAATTAGCAATCGCACCACCGACCGCAGTGCCCATTTTAATAACATGTCGTACTGCTTCTTTATTTATTACAGGCAGTGTACCTGGGTGACCCATACACACCGGACAAATATTGACGTTTGGCCTGTCTTCGTCTGGATCATTCCTAGAATCACAGAACATTTTTGTTCTTGTCTTAAGTTCGGCGTGAATTTCCAAACCGATCGTGGGAATATATTTCATGCTATTTTTTTGATTTTAAATTCTTTTTTGCTCCCTCCAAACGCTTCACAATATTCTGACTAAGTTTTTTGATTGCATCTAGATCATGTACTGAGACAGTAAGAACGTCATCTGCAACTACTTCCAACGCCTTTTTTTTAATTTTAACATCATCTGCTGAAACAGTATCTGTTTTAGTCAAGATTACAATTTCTGGTTTTTTTAAAAGCTCAAGGTTATAGGCAGCTAATTCATCACGGACCGTCTTGTATACACTGGCAACATTTTCGTTCTCAGCAGAAATACAATGAAGGAGCAGACTAGTTCGTGTAATATGTCGGAGGAATTTATAGCCCAAACCTTTTCCCTTGGAAGCCCCAGTGATCAGGCCTGGAATATCAGCAAGAACAAAACCAAAAAGTGGGCCGAGGTGAGGTTCAAGGGTCGTGAATTGATAACTTCCAACCTTGGATGTGGCGTTCGTTAGTGCGTTTAAAAGGCTTGATTTACCGGCGTTTGGTAAACCAATGAGACCAGCATCTGCCACCAAGGCAAGCTCTACCCAAAAGGTCGCTTCTTCACCTGGCTTACCCAGTGTACTTTGCATCGGTCTTACGTTCGTAGATGCTTTAAAATGTTCGTTACCAAGGCCACCTCGTCCACCCTCAAGAATTTTAATGATTTGACCATCTTCAAGGATTGCCACAACCTTTCCAGTTGTAAGGTTTTTAATTGATGAGCCAATTGGAAAATCAATCGTGAGATCTTGCCCAGCCTTACCGTGCATACTATTTTTAAGACCAGACCCACCATTTTTAGCTGCAAATTCCTTTATGTGACGATAGTTAGAAAGAATGTTGAGATTTCTGACACCACGAACAAGAACATCGCCTCCCCAGCCCCCATTACCACCAGCGGCGCCGGCTTTATCCTTACCCTTTTCATGACGCCAACGAACAACCCCGTGGCCACCATGACCAGCCCTTATATGAACCTGTATCTCATCGACAAACACCATAATGTGTTGACTATACGCTAAAATAGCCCGGTATCGCAAGGATACTAGCCATTTTATGGCTTACATAGGGCCACACTAGGCGTCTGTAGCTATACGAGCCATAGCAAGGGCGCCCTCCTTGGTTTGAGCTTCTGCTACAAATAAATTATTGTGGCAAAAAATTCCGCCGGGTACGCCCGTAAGCATTGAGAGTTCAGGAGAGCGTTTCCCGGCCCAGCTAGCTGGGAAATTTTTCCTATTTTCAAACCCATCTGCCTCATTTCTAACCGCTTTAATTCTCCACCCACTTTCTTTCGGAAAAATCACATATAAGGGTTCGGGAAACTTAGAGATCACCTGCTCCCACGGCAACTGTGTATCAAAAACAACAATTCTTTTGTCTTCACTTTTGTTATAGGCATCAAAGACCAATCCTTCGCCCAAAACATTGTCACTTGCGAGTTTAATTTCCCTAGAAATAATTTTTTTAGCAAATTCAACGGCCGAAAGAAAAATCTTATCAATTCCAACATGAGACTCCATCCAATCTGGGTTCATTGAGCGGATCAAGGATTGCACATCAAAATGACTTACTTTTTCAAAGACTCTTGTCGATATAGCTACACCGTTATCACTGGCATCAATGGGTTGAACTAATTTTTGATCAATACTAGTGGAAACTTTTTCAGACCGACAAATTTTTGTGCCATATTTCATCCAGACTAACCCAAAAGATGCGTACGGAACACCATTGTCACGTTTACCAGCACCACCGATCTGATGATGATCGAAACGATTTTTATCCGGATCATACACACCACCAACATCAACAACGTACTCAGCTTTTTGAATGAGCGAATCGTCTCGGGTCCTGACAATATTGATTCTTCTTGAATCCTCGAGAAGTAAGCAAAGTGTCGCTACCGCAAAAACATCATCGGCGTGAAACTGACCACTATGTGCCAACACAGTAACTTTAGGCTTTATGAACATTACGCTTACGATACACGAATTTACGTACCTCTTCAACGACTACAATAAGAAATGAGACGGAAACTGCTAATGCCAATTCGCTCAATGATAAAGCTGTAGTATTAAGTATTTTTTGCAATACTGGGTGGTAAATTGCAAAAAGTTGGAGAACTATAACTGTAAGCGTGGCAATAATCAGATACGGATTTTTGAAAATTTTTGTCCAAATTGGTTCCTTTTCCGAACGAACATTCCACGCATTCCACCACTGAAAAGCTGCCAAAATCGTTAACGACATCGTATACGCCTTTGCTGAATCTGTATCAATTAACGAAGCAAAAACGAGCACGGTACATACTGCCATAGTGAGACCCATCATCGAGGCGCGAATAAGCACCAGCTTGTCAAAGAAAAAGTTATTACCGGTACGCGCAACACGTGCACCACCAAGCCTCTCCTTCGGCTCAAATGCCAAAGCTGCAACCAGAAAACCATCAGTTATGAGGTTTAGCCATAAAATCTGTGTTGGAAAAACTGGCGGTGGTAAAAAGGCGAGCATCGCGATAACAACAGCCAAAAATTCTCCGATACCAGTTGAAAATAAATAGAGAATTACCTTCTTAATTCCGTGATAAATGTTACGCCCCTCCTCTATTGCGAGTACAATGCTTTTAAAATTGTCGTCCAGGAGAACAATATCAGCAGCAGCCTTACTTACTTCGGTACCAATCTTTCCCATAGCAATACCGAGATCCGCAGCCACAAGCGAAAGAGCGTCATTCACACCATCGCCCGTCATTGCAATAATGTCGCCATTTTCCCTAAACAACTCAATGATATTCAACTTATCTTCTGGCATAACACGAGCAAAAACTGAAATATTAGGCAATTGTTTTTTAAGATCTTGCTTTGAAAATGCAAGTAACTCCTTGCCAGTAACAATAAGATCTCCATCACGAAAAATACCCGCCTCGCGGGCTATTGTCTCAGCTGTCACCTTATGATCGCCAGTAATCATCACGACACGCAATCCACTTTCTTTGGCTGTCTCTATAGACTCTCGGACGCCCTCACGTAACACATCACGCATAGCAAAAAGCCCGACGAAGGTCGCGGCGTGGATCGGCACATTTTCAATTTCTTCTTTATAATTCGGAATTATCGAGAATGCGAGTACACGCAAACCTTCTCTCGACATTCGATGCACCATTGTCTCGATTTCCTCCCTGTACTCCTGAGTCATCTTCCTTGATCTACCAGCGTGCCAATATTGAGTAGAAAGATCGAGTATTGATTCTGGTGAACCGACCACAGAAAGAAATTGTTTTTTCTTTACAGAATGAACCACAGCGTGATATTTGAGTGATGAATCGAATGGCCGATCTATAATTTGCGGCTCTTCTTGCTCGAGCTCGTCCTTGCGAAATCCAATTTTCTCGCCAAATATAAGCAACGCCGCCTCTGTTGGATCACCAGAGACCTTCCACACACCTTCTTTCTCGCGGAACATTACACGGGCACTCGCACAAAAAATCGCAATTTTTCCCGCAAAAATAATTTCTGGGTGGTTGGTAGGATCGATAGCAACACCATTTTCTAAAATATCACCCTTGGGTTCGTATCCCCGACCTGTAACAGTAAAAACCCTACCCCCAATAAAAACCCTTTCAACCATAAGTTCATTTTTGGTTATCGTACCGGTTTTATCCACAGCAATAACACTTGCCTGACCAAGTGCCTCAACCGCCGTAAGATTTTTAACAAGAGCATTTTGTTTAGCCATACGGAAGGCACCAATGGATAAAATAAGGGTGATTACAACAGGCAACCCCTCAGGTACGAGAGAAACGGCAACGGCAACGGCGGTAAAAAACATACTATCTACAGAATTTCCATTTACAATTCCAAGGACAAAGATGCCAACAGAAATCACGAGTACACCGATACCAACATATTTTGAAAGTATCTTTATACTTTTGTGGAGCGGGGTCTCCGTATCAATTGTGATTATTTTTCTCGAAATACCTCCAATAACTGTTTCAAGCCCCGTTGCAACTACAAGTGCCCTTGCTGTACCCGCAACGACAAACGAACCACGGAACACCATATTAGATGTTTCTGATGCATCACCGCTACCCCTTACTGGATTTGTTGTTTTTAAAACCGGAACCGACTCACCACTTAGCGCAGACTCATCAACCCTAAAATTTGTAATTTCAAACAACCTTGCATCTGCAGGAATCTTGTCTCCTTCACGAAGGACAATAACGTCACCCGGAACAACCTCTTTATCAACGACAACATCTTCTACACCCTCGCGTAAAGCAACCGCCTCTGTCTTGGTAAAATTCTCTAAAGCCAGAAGGGTGTTTTGGGCTCTACCTTCTTGAAAAACCCCGATAATGGCATTAAGCAAAAGAACAGTAAAAATAACGATTGTATCCACGATATCCCCAAGAAAAAATACAATTGCGCTCGCAATGCATAATATATAAATAAGTGGGTTTTGAAATTGTCTGATAAAAATTCTTGGTAACGAGGGTGTAAGTGGCTCTGGTAAACTATTTTCACCATACTTTTTAAGCCGACGCACAACCTCAATCAAACTTAGACCTCGCTCTGTTGATTCAAGGGAAGAGAAACACTCGAGGGCTGTCTTGCGACTCCATTGTTCTACGACATTCTTGTTGTTTTCTTTTGCAGGAACGTCACACATAAGAGACATTATTTCAAATATAGAAAAATAAAATTAGACAAAAAACTATTCCGAAGAACTTAATCATATCACACGCGTACATGTGTATTGCAAAATTTACCCTCGAGGAACCTCAGAATTACGTTGATGTTCTGGAGAATTTATGAGGCCACACTGTTTATATTTTTTACCGCTTCCGCATGGACATGGGTCATTTCGACCTATGTCTAGATCTGGATTATTTGATTCACCACCCACATCTCTTACTCGACTAAAACTTACTTGTGGCTGTTCTCTAACTTCCTGAAATTTTCCTGGAGCAGACACGCCGATTTCAGCACCAATGTTTGGTATTAATTTCAAAATTTCAGCATCAATTGTCTGCTCCATCTGTTTAAACAAAATGAGTCCCTCGCGTTTGTATTCAGTAAGTGGATCACGCTGACCGTACGCACGGAGCTGTACACTGCCCCGCAAATAATCCATAGCTTCTAGATGTTCAACCCAATGCATATCTATTGCTTGCAGGATAACCCTCTGAAGAGACTTCGCAAACGGAACATCACCCAAGGTCATCCTTTTTTCTGAAATTGTTTTTTTGAGCTGTTCGTCGGCTGGATCTACGATTAAATCTACATGCTCATATACTGCTTCAAAATCACCGACAAGAATTGATCGGCGACGAGCATACACGGTTTTCCTTTGAAAATTCATAACATCGTCAAATTGAAGAACAAACTTTCTTGAATCAAAGTTATGACCCTCGATTTTTGACTGAGCAGTTTCGAGCGCGCGCGTAATAAAAGAATTTTTGATTGGTTCGTCCTCAGCAAGGCCGATTTTACCCATAAGCTTCTTAATTGCTTCGGGGGCAAAAATTCGCATGAGGGTATCCTCAAGTGAGACAAAAAACTGGGTCTCTCCTGGATCACCCTGACGCCCTGTTCGGCCACGAAGTTGATTGTCGATGCGTCGAGCCTCGTGTCGCTCAGTACCAATAACAAAAAGACCTCCATTTTTTTGGATTTCTGCCTGAATTTCTGAAGTTGAGGGTACACCACCAAGCTTTATGTCGACACCTCGACCGGCCATGTTTGTTGCGACAGTAACAGCGCCCTTGCGACCAGCCTGAGCAACAATTTCTCCTTCCCTTTCATGATTTTTCGCGTTTAGTATTTCATGTGGCACACCTTCATTTTTAAGATACGCAGAAAGCAATTCATTTTTTTCAATTGAAACAGTTCCCACCAACACAGGTTGGCCCTTGCTGTGAATTTCTTTTATTTTCTTGGCAACTGCTTTGAATTTTCCAAATTCTGTTTGGAATATTAGGTCATCGTGATCAACACGAATAGGTGGCTTGTTGGTCGGAATGGGCGCGACCTCAAGACCGTATACTTTAAAAAATTCTTCTTTGGAGGTAAGAGCTGTGCCTGTCATTCCAGAAAGTTTTTCGTACATTCTAAAATAATTCTGAAATGTAATAGATGCAAAGGTTCTCGATTCTTTCTGGATTTTCACGCCTTCCTTTGCTTCAATCGCTTGGTGCAAACCTTCCGACCAACGACGGCCTGGCTGCATGCGGCCCGTAAATTCATCAACAATAACGATGCCTTCGTCACGAACGACGTAATCCCGGTCTAGCGTGTATAGCTCTTTTGCTTTGATTGCAGTTTCAAGATGGTGCACATACTTTATTCCCTTGTCTGTGTAAATATTTTCAATGCCAAGTGCCTTTTCAACGGCGGTAATACCAGCGTCGGTAACACTTACTGCTTTTCTTTTTTCATCAATTGTATAATCACCTTCTCTCTTGAGGGTTTGAACTAATTTTGAAAAAAGCGTATACAAACCTTCTGACTCACCTGAGGGTGCAGAAATAATGAGAGGTGTTCTTGCTTCATCAATTAAAATAGAATCGACTTCGTCGACAATTGCATAGTTGTACCCACGCTGTCGAAGCATGGACTGATCGTATTCAAGATTATCTCGCAAATAATCAAAACCATATTCATTATTTGTTCCGTATGTTATGTCTGCTTCGTATGCTTCACGACGACTTGAACGACGAAGAAATTCGTGGACAACCTTGAATGAACCAAGCTCGTCTCGCTCAGTATCAAGCTCCTTGTGAAGCGGATCGTATACAAAAGATTCTTCATGATTCAAAATACCAACAGAAAGTCCGAGTGAGGAATAAATCTGCCCCATCCACACAGCATCACGCCTAGACAAATAATCATTCACGGTAACAACATGAACTCCCTTACCTGTAAGAGCGTTAAGGTATGCAGGAAGTGTCGCGACAAGAGTTTTACCTTCTCCGGTTCGCATTTCCGCACCCCCGCCACGATGTAGCACTATTCCACCAATCAACTGAACATCAAAATGACGCTGTCCAAGAGTTCGCTTTGCTCCCTCACGGACCAATGCAAAAGCCTCTGGCAGAATGTCATCAAGTGTCTCACCTGCACTCAAGCGCTCTTTAAAAGAAGCTGTTTTTAGCTTTAGTTCAGCATCAGAAAGTGCCGAAAAGGCATCCTCAAGTGCGTTAATTTTGTCCACAATCGGGTACAGTGGCTTAATAAGGCGCCCATTTGAATCTCCGAAGATTTTTTGCAATATGGCCATATATTTAGGAATCAATTGTAGCAGAAAAACAAACGATCCTCCAATAGGAGGATCGTTTGAGATCGAAACAAATTTTTTACTTCTGAACTAACTTTTGTGACTATCGGCGGCCTGACTTCTTTACCTTCTTTGTTTTTCGAACTGTCTTCTTCGCTTTTGTAGATTTTTTAGCTACTTTTCTTTTTTTCATTTTTTTGAAATGCGAGAAACTAAATTATTTATAAATAGATCCGGAGTTCCGACCTATTTCAATTATCAATGATAATCATTTCACATACAATGCAATGTTGTTTGAAAATGTGGACAACTCAAAAAATAAATTTGTAAATTAAATTTAAATTTTATTTACTTCCCACTCAATATTTAAATTTGTTTTATTTTTTACTTCTTCAGAAATTTTTTCAGCAAAGTTTTTTATTTCATGCGATGTTGCTCCACCAAAATTTACAAGTGCGAGAGGTTGGGTTTTATAAAGTCCAACATTACCTACAGTGTATCCATTTAAGTTACAAACTTTATCAAGAATCCATGCAAGCGGAATTTTTTTAAAACCAGGATTTGCTATGTATAACGGTATCCCGGGAAATTTTTTAGAAAGCTCAAGACATGTTTGATCACTAACAGTTGGGTTCTTAAAAAACGAACCCGCTGTGCCAAGTAATTCTGGATCGGGCAATTTTGCTTTACGGATTTGCATTACCGCATCACGAACTTCAGCTATTGTTGATGTTCTGTCACTATTTGCAAAAAACTCAGCAAGATCCTTATATGAAATATTTGGCCTTCCATTCGGTACAAGCCTCATGGCAACACGAGTAATGATATATTTTTTACCTTTGACGCCCTTAAAAAGACTATCTCTGTAACCGAAATCACATTCTTCATTTGTCATCTTTCGAACCAAACTCGTTTCAGTATCAAAAACCTCGACCCACTCAATTGTGTCTGCGATCTCTACCCCATATGCGCCAATGTTTTGTACGGGAGCGGCACCAGTACTCCCCGGTATCAACGAAAGATTTTCAATACCCGACAAATTTTTTAAAACAGTTTCATGAACCACGTCATCCCAATGCTCACCAGCCCCAACGACTATTAAATCCCTGGTTTCAAAATCAATCCCTTTTATCTGTGGTCGTATTACATATCCCTCATACCCTTCATCAGAAACAAGTACATTCGTTCCTTCGCCCAATATCACAAAAGGCAAATTATCCTGTCTGGTGAGGGCCACAGTACGACAAAGCTCCTCCACTGAGGCAACATCTATTAAAAATTTTGCCGGGCCTCCTGTTCGAAAACTTGTGTACTTCGACAGAGGTTCAGAAAGTAATGTTTTCATATTTCTTGTTGCGTGTACTCAAGGCTGCCGGAAGCGAGCTCCAAATAAGTGTCTATTATGAGTGCATACCGGTAGCCTTGAGTATCCGCAACAATTATAGAATTGTAAATAGCACTAATAGCATATGAACATTTGGCATATAAAATAATTTTTAAGTTTAAATAAAAAAACCACTCGCTTGCACGAGGGTTAATTATTCTGAATACAGAGTACTGAAATTTATTTATGGGTTTCTCCCCGCCTGAATTTCTTTAATATAGAAATCTGCATCAGCTTTTGCCTCTGGAAAAAGTTTAGCTGCCTCCCGTAAGGTTTCTATAGATTTTGTTCTTTGTCCAAGTGAAAGATACCCGGCCGCAAGTCTGAAACGAATCTTGGGATCATTTGGTGTGAGCTGCACCTGCTTTTGAATGAGCGCAACACCTTCAGTAAGATTACCGGTTGCTGCAAGTGCGGTAATAATTCTTTCATCAAAAACCTTACCGTCTTTTGTTATTTCTGACACAAGCTCCTTACCAAGAGCGTCTTGGTTATCATGAAGCGCACCAATAGCGTAAAGAATTTTTGCCTCAGAATAACTTGGTTCAAGGTCATAAGCCTTCTTGAACTTCTCAAAAGCTTTTTCAGATTCGCCAACACTCAAGTAACTAAACCCTAATTCAAAAAGTATTGATTGCTTTTTAGGTGAGACTCTTTCGGCTTCCTCAAGATAAGAAATTGCGTTTTTATAATCACCAGTGCGGTTTCTTAGGCTCCCCATAAAAAGAAGTCGACGAGCGTCACCAGGAAATTTTTTAATCTGCTCGTCCATGTTTTTTGTGGCCAACTCGACGAAAGCCTGTCTCGTTTCGACAGTGACACGTGAACCAAAAAACTTTTGTATTTGATTCAACATTTGTTCAGAGGCCTCACTATTTGCAAATGTATTGTACTTAAATACCTTTCTGTAATATTCAAGGCTTTCTTCTGGTGTCCGCGAGACGTTCTGATTCAAAGCATTGATAATATTTTTATTCGCAAGAATCGGTCTAATGTTCAAACCATACAAACAAACAAGAACAACGATCACGACCGATACGGGAATAATTTTTCTGGACAGAAATAAATTCTGAGAAAGACGATTGAGCCAGAGGGGCTCCGTTTTATCCTTAACTCTTTCCGAATGGATGAACGCGAGTATCGAGAAAAAATATATCGAGCTTAACAAATTATCAAAAACAAAGAGGTTTTGGAAAAAATATCCGGCCAATAAACCAACAATAATTGCCTTATCCGTAACTGAGAACGTTTTATTTTTCCACAAAACAAACAACAGTGTGGCAAATATTGCTAAATACCCAGCGAGGCCGACAACGCCACCTGCGACTAGCCAATCAAGGACAATATTGTGAGCATGATCAAACCAAGCTTCTTGGTTGTACATTCTTGGGTCGTAATGCTCATTAAAAACATAGTTAAAATTTTCCTGGCCCCAACCAAGAATCGGTTTTTCCAAAAAGCCTTGGATCGCCATAGGCCACACATATCGACGACCTTGTGTATTGAGCTCCTCAAGGGACAATGAGGAAAACCTGCTTAGTGTGGGACTACTTGTAACAAACGAAGTATTTCGAGCGGCAAAAAAACCTCCGACGAGGAGTAGTAGTGCCGCAAGCGCAGCAATAGATACCCTTCGAAGCTTCGGCCGTTCTCTTTCAAATAAAGCGACAACAACAACAGTGACAAGTAAACCACCAATGAGACCGAGGATTACACCTCGAGTTGCGGTGTAATACATAACGATGCTCTGAAAAACAAGAGCGATCCCATACCCACTCACCGCATACCAGGATAACCTCGACTTGTCTTGGTATGTTCGCGCAAGAAGGAAAAGCGCTATGAAAAAATTAAACAGCATGTACACAGCGAGATACGCTGCATTACCAAACGTACCGTCAAGTCGGACACCTCCTTGGTTTATAGTGATACTGCCCGCGAGCTGGAGAAATGCGTAGACTGACATGATGACACTCGCAAAAACAGAGACATTTAAAAATGTGTACCAGCGGGCTCGTGTGTTCAGAACCGAACCAGCAATAAGAAAATATGCGAGAAGATGCAGGAGTGTGATCAACCCCTCCATGCGTTCAAAATTACTCCAAAAACTTTTATACAGACTAACCCCAAAAATATCTGAAATAGTAATTGTACCGACAAAGATCAAAATTGAGCCCATAATCCAAGAAAACTTCGGTCGCAGGCTCGGGTCCCAAAACATTCCCACCACCCAGATACCAAGAAGCAATTCAATAAGAATTCTAAAAGCAAAACCCTTACCCGTAATAAATGGGAACAGCTGACTCGTTGTGACGACAAAAGGCAGGAAAAGAGTGGTGAGGAGACCGATGATAAGTACGTGGGAAAATAAATTACCGATTTTCATAAAATAAACAGTAGCACATAAAAATTAAAGCCGACAGACATTGAGTAAATTAATCCCTGTGTTATTGTCATCCTAATGGCAATCACCATAATCCAACCCAAAAAAACCTTTAGTTTAAACGATATTAAAGAATTATGGAGGTATCGAGAGTTAATCTATTTTTTCTCGTGGAAGGATATTAAGATTCGATACAAACAAACTCTTATTGGTGGTTTTTGGGCAATTTTTCAGCCCTTCATAACCATGGTGGTGTTTACTATTTTCTTTGGAAAACTCGCCGGGATCCCATCAGACAATGTTCCCTACCCAATCTTTGTATACATCGGGCTTTTGTTCTGGCAATTTTTTTCCTCTGCGCTTTCTGACACATCCAACACCCTCGTCAGCAACCAATCTATTATTACAAAAGTGTATTTTCCTCGACTTATATTGCCGATATCAGCTGTAATCACAAAATTCCTCGACTTCTCTGTTGCCGCCCTCATTCTCGTGGGTATGATGTTTTATTACCAATACACTCCAAGTCTTATTGGAATACTACTTATTCCGATTCTTCTCCTTATTACCTTTTTTGCTTCAACAGGACTTGGATTATTTCTTGCAGCCGTCAACGTAAAATATAGAGATGTCAGGTACGCTCTGCCTTTCTTTATTCAGATTTTACTTTTTGTAACACCTGTAATATACCCAGCAAGCATAGCCGGAAAATATTCGTGGGTTCTGGCGCTTAACCCCATGACTGGTGTGATCCAAGTTGCCCGAGCGGGTCTTTTACACACTGCACCAATCAACTGGCTATTACTCGGACTATCCTTTGTTGCCTGCGTAGTATTAATGATTGGAGGCGTAGCCTATTTCAAAATTATTGAAAGATACTTTGCTGACATTGTATAAAAATATGGAACCAATCATAGAAGTAATAGGGCTAGGCAAAAGATACGACATCCAACATAGACGAGGTGAGTACATTTCACTTAGAGATGTAATTGCAAATATTTTTAAACATCCATTTAATTTTGCAAAAACCAAAGCAAAAAATGTCGCAGGCTTTTCAAAAAAGAGTGACTTCTGGGCAATAAAAAATATCAATTTTACAGTTGAACGTGGCGAAGTGATCGGAATTATAGGTGCAAACGGCGCCGGGAAATCAACTCTCCTAAAAATACTTACAGGAATTACCCCGCCCACTGAAGGCAAAGCAATCCTTCGTGGTCATGTATCCTCACTTTTGGAAGTTGGGACTGGTTTTCATCCAGAGCTCACAGGTCGAGAAAATATTTTTCTTAACGGCGCGATTCTTGGAATGAAGCACTCGGAGATGCAAAAAAAGTTTGACTCTATTGTTGAATTCGCTGGTATCGGAAAATTTCTAGATACACCGGTAAAACGTTACTCAAGCGGTATGTATGTTCGTCTTGCTTTTTCTGTTGCTGCTCACATCGAACCCGACATTCTTCTTGTTGACGAAGTCCTCGCAGTAGGTGATGCGGAATTTCAGAAAAAATGTTTAGGGAAGATGGATGATGTTACAAAAAACCATGGCCGAACAATTCTATTTGTAAGTCACAACATAGCAGCAGTACAAAGCCTTTGCGCTAGAACAATTCTTATCGAGAAAGGGCAGGTTGCAATGGTCGGTGAAACTCGTGATGTTATCGAAAGATACTTATCAAATAATCTGGTCCGAAGTGGGGTTGTGGAATACCCACAAAATCTTGAAAGTAATGCGGTAATTAGAAGGGTTTGCATCTTAAACAAAGATGGCGAGCAGAGATCCGAATTATCAGTAGCTGAACCGTTTAAAATTGCAGTTGATTTTGACTGTAACCAAAAAATCGCAGACGTCGCTGTTTCTTTACTCATTTATTCTCGCGACCAAGATCTCCTTTTATACTCTTCAGATTCTGATTCCACAGAAAAATTTTCAGAATACAGCCCAGGAAGTTACCATGCACTCATAACCCTTCCCGAGTTTTTGTTAAATGTGGGCAAATACTCATTCGAAATACTTTTGCACACACCCAATATTCACCTCTATGCGAATGTTAAAAATTTTGGCTTTGAAATAAAAAACACAGACAATCCCCGATCAATTGTTTTTCAAGGAAATCACCCAGGAAGACTATCTTCGATACTTTCTTACAAAATCGAGACGAATAAAAAATAAATGACCCTCAAGCTTACTCACAGAAATCTAAATGGATACCTAAATGATGTTGCGATTCATGGTTTTTTAAAGGAAAACCTAGGGCTTCTGAGTGGAACAGTCCTAGATATTGGTTCAGGAAAAATGCACTACAGAAAAATAATTCTTTCTGGATCAGGGGTTAAGGAATATGTTGGACTTGATCTTGAACCAGGAAAATTTGGCTACGCGAACAAGGCAGACATGTATTGGGATGGAATACGGATACCAATTCAAGATAATTCGATCGAGAGTGCAATCCTTTTTGAGGTTCTTGAGCACTGTGCAGATCCATTGATTGTAATAAAAGAGGCCTTTCGAATCCTCAAACAAGGGGGTGTGCTTTTAATTTCAACACCATTCTTATATCAACTCCACGGCACACCCTACGACTTTCAGAGATTTACACCTTTTGGGTTAGAAAAACTTTTGTCATCCGCAGGATTTAAAAATATTGGAATTTATCCAAGTGGTTCACTAGACGCTAGTCTTGGACAAATGCTCGGAATTTGGATTACCCACCGATCAATGCCTGTAATTATCCGAAAAATAATTTCTATTATATATGTGCCGATTTTTAAAATTTTACTGTACTTCGATAAAAAAAATATTAGAAAAGTTTTTTCAGAAAATGATATAATGCCGGGCATCCTCGGCGTTGCACATAAAACAACATGAGAAAACATTTTCTTAAATACCTAATTGATCCAGTGACAGGAGAGGATCTCAAACTTGAGTCTACACAGGAAAAGAATGGTCATGTCACAGAAGGCTTTTTGGTTTCAACTAGCAACCGCTATCCAATAGTACGCGGTATACCAAGATTTGCCGGCTTCAAAGACGACAAGAACTATACACATAGTTTTGGGTATCAATGGAATAAGTGGTCAAAAATTCAATTCGATAGTAAAAATATTGGCAAGCCCATGGAAGGTCACACATTAAAAATGTGGGACAGAATTACACACATCACAGCCCCCGATTTACAGCGCAGCGTGATTGTTGATTTTGGTTGTGGCTCCGGACGACTTATCGAAACAATCAGACAAAAAAATGGCATTGCAATTGGGTTTGATTTAAGCGACGCAGTAGAAGCTGCGGGAGAAATATTTTCTCAGGATGAGAATGCATTAATATGCCAAGCGGATATACTGCATTCCCCAATACGCCCGAGCTCAGTTGACGGAGTATTTTCTATTGGTGTACTTCACCACACCAAGGACGCAAAAATTGGATTTGATGAAATGGTTAAATGCCTCAAGTCTGGAGGATGGATTGCAGTTTCACTGTACAGCCCAGGGGGTTATTACGATAGTTTTTTTGTAAATATTTACCGAAAAATTTTTAAAACACTTTGGCCTATTTTTGGACACTACCCTCCACTTATATACTCATATACAACAATTTACCTTTTACGCCCCATTCTTAGAATCCCAATTTTAAGAACACTCGTTAGACCCTTCTTTTCTTTCTTCCCATTTATAGACATTCCGGATACACAGTGGTCGGTACTTAACACATTCGACAGCGTGACTCCATCAAACCAATACGCGTTTAGCACGTATCAAGTGTTTCAGTGGTTTAAATCCGCAGGATTAAGAGAAATTGAGCCTAGCAATTGGGCTGGGGCAAGTATAAACGCAAAAAAATAAATGTGTGGAATTATTGGGATTGTTGCAAAAAATGCAAAAGTATACGACGGTCGAGCTCGAGACATGATGACACGCTTGTCACATCGAGGACCAGACGGAAGTGGACTCAAAATTTTTGATGATTGTATCCTTGGGCATCAGCGACTTTCCATAATTGATATTGCTGGAGGTATTCAGCCCATGTTTAATACCAAAGAAAGTACTGCTGTTGTTTTTAATGGTGAAATATATGGTTTTAAGGATATAAAAAAGACCCTCAAAAAATATCCATTTAAAACTGATTCTGATACAGAAGTTATCCTTGCTCTTTACGAGGACAAGGGTGAATCTTTTGTAAAAAATCTTGACGGTATGTTTGCATTTGGTTTATGGGATGACACAAAAAAAACTTTGATTGCGGCTCGAGATCGTTTTGGAGAAAAACCTTTTTACTATGCTTTCGGGCCGCTTGGAGAATTTATATTTGCCTCCGAAATCAAAGCCATCCTTGCTTCAGGTTTAGTTGTGCCGATTCTAGACAAAAGCAGTCTCGCCCACTATCTAAACAAGCTCTGTGTTCACCCCACCAAAACAATTTATGAGAATATTCATGTGTTACCACCGGCACACATGTTGGTGTTGGAGAACGGCAAAGTAAATGTTTCTCGATACTGGGAACAGCCAAAAACAAACGACTCGATCACAATTGAAGATGCAGTACCAGAATTTGAGCGCCTTCTAAACAAAGCTGTTCAAAAACAACTTGTTGCTGATGTTCCAGTAGGCGCTTTTTTGAGTGGGGGTATTGATTCAACAACAATTGTTTCAATTGCGAGCAAATTTAATCCTCACATTAAGACGTTTTCTTTTGGCTACGAAGGAACCAAGAACGAATTATATTTTGCGAGATTAGCAGCAGAAAAGTATCACACAAACCATCACGAACTTCACGACACAGATTTCAAAATCGCTGAACTCCTTTTGGCCATGGGAGACATTTATGACGAACCATTTGCTGATTCTTCAAACATCTCAACATACCTCATTTCCAAACTTACAAAAAAGCACGCATCTGTTGTACTTTCTGGTGATGGCGCAGACGAGCTTCTTGGTGGCTATCAAGGCTGGAATAGACCAATCATGGCGATGACTGACCCGCATGTTAAGAACTTTCCCGGCAAAGCAGTTATTTTGCGGCTCGTTGCACAAGCAGCAATCCGCAGGAACTGGCAAAACAAAGTTGCGGTAATAAATAAAGCTCGAGGTTTGCACTATCGAAACAATTTTGCACAAGCAATTGATGCGCACCGAACCAGTAATGTGTTTTTTAAACCGGATGAAATTAAGGACCTTGGCATTGAACAAGACCTCTTTTCTACTCCCCCGTCCTGGAAAACCACGAACACTGTAGATGATGCTCTCAGGGACGACGTTGAGAACTATATGCCGGGTGATATTTTAGTAAAAACAGACAGGGCTAGCATGGCGAACTCACTCGAACTTCGTGCACCCTTTCTTGACGTTCCATTTGCAGAATTTGCAATTTCCCTCCCCACAAGGCTTAAAATGACTGACACGGAGGATAAAATGATTTTACGACGAGCTTACGAAAATAACTGGCCTAAATTGATTCGAACAAGGAATAAACAAGGATTCGGTGCCCCTATTGAAATTTGGCTAAACAAACCAGAGGTCGGTGAATTAATCCAAGAATATCTTAGAAATCCAAAAAGAAAAATTTTCCAGTATATTTCATTTCGTAACACTCAAAAGTATGTATCAGAAAAAAAAGACAAGCTTTGGATTCTTTTAAATTTGTCGATCTGGATGGAAAAAAACTATTTTCAAACCACACCATAACAATGAAAAACCAGGTTCAAAAAAAATCTTTGGTTACAGTCCTTATGTCTGTTTATAATGGACAAAAATACTTAAGGGAAGCTGTCGACAGTATTTTAAATCAAACCCACAGAAACATTGAATTTATTATTATAAATGATGCATCGACAGACAACACTAGAATAATTTTGGAATCATACAATGACCCAAGAATAATTTTACTTCACAATAAACTTAATCTTGGACTCACCAAATCACTCAATCTTGGACTAGATATTGCAAAAGGAGAATATGTGGCAAGAATGGACGCTGATGACATTTCCCTCCCAGAACGAATTAGGACCCAAAGGGGCTACCTCGACTCACACCCAAATATTATATTAGCTAGCAGCAGAACTATAGTTATAGACAGGGACGGGGTTAAGATCGGTAGAAAAAACCCACCCTCGAATCCTGAATTTTTGAAATTTCTTATGATGACGAAAAACCAGATGACCCACTCATCAGTCATGTTTAGAAAATCAATTATTTTGGAACACGGTGGATATAATGAAAAAATTAAATATACTCAGGATTACGAATTGTAGTCACGGCTCCTTAGCCGGGGTTTCAATTTTTCTAACATTGAAATTCCACTTGTAAAGTACAGATTTCTAGAATCCTCGATCACTCAGGGCGCATCCAAAAGCGAAGCATACGTGTCTGCACAAACCACGGTATACGAAAACATCACTGGGTATTTATCTTGTAGCAAAAAAGATTCCACAATTCTTGTTGAATCCTTACATATGCATCGGGTTAGCTCCCTACGAGAAGTATTAACTACAAGAGGGTTATTGTTAAATTTTAAAAAGGCATATATAAAAAAGGAGAAGCCAAGTACTGAAAACATAATAGCCATAAACATTCATACTAAAAAAGAAATGTCTAATGTATTTTGGTGGTATGCTATGAAACACCTTGATATTCTATTTAGAGTAAAAACACAAATCAAGAAAATCATCAACCTAAATAAACAATGAAAACCCCAGTCGCTCTGATAATTTTTAATAGACCCAAACAAACCAGGCAGGTTTTTGAAGCGCTTAGGCAGATTAAACCCGATAGACTATATGTTATTGCTGATGGACCCAGAAATAAGGATGAGCAAGTACTTTGCAATGAAGCCAGAACGATTATTGACACAATTGATTGGAAATGTGTACTCAAAAAAAGTACTCTGAAAAAAACCTTGGTTGCGGCGTAAATGAATCAGAGGGCCTTGATTGGGTTTTTGAGCAGGAGGATCAGGCGATTATTCTAGAAGACGATTGTTTACCGCACCCATCTTTTTTCCCGTTTTGCACAGAATTACTCGAACGGTACAAAAATGATGAAAAAATTATGCATATTAGTGGAAACTTTTTCCAACAGAAAAATCAAAAATTTAAAGAAAAAAATAGCTATTACGGATCAATTCTTCCTCACGTCTGGGGGTGGGCGACGTGGAGAAGGGCTTGGAAAAAATATGACTATGGTTTGGTCAACTGGCCAGAAGTAAAGCAAAATCAAACGCTAGCCCCATGGTTTAAAAATCCTGCGGCATATGAATATTGGGCAAGTGTTTGGGACCAATACTACAAAGAAAAGGTAAACAATTATGACGCTCGATGGGTTTTTGCATGCATGATTAATAAGGGTATATGTATAAATCCTACAGTTAACCTCATTACAAATATCGGGTTCGACGAGTCAGCAACACACACAAAGGTACCAGATGAAAGTGCAAATATTCCTACTGAAGAAATAATTTTTCCCATCATTCATCCCGCAAAAATTACAATTAATTTTCAGGCGGATGCGTTTACATTTAGAAAAAATTTTGGTATTGATGAAAAAATCCACCATCAAATCCTTCGGCCAATTAAAAATATGTTTCCGAAATCCTACTGGAAACTACGCAACATCTCTAGACTGAAATAGCTCAAGGTAGGCTTCTGCCATTTTTTTCATTGAAAATTCTTTCGTAACAAGCTGTTTTCCATTTTCACCAAATTTTTTAGCTTTTTCCTTTTCAACCAATAAACTAGATATCAAGGAAGCCAATCTCTTCACGTCAAAGGGGTTAACAATAAAACCATTTTCTCCATCTTTCACGATCTCCCTTGACCCACCGAAGCAAGTTGCCACAACGGGCTTGCTCGCAGCAAAGGCTTCTAAATTACTATTTGGGAAAGAGTCGAAGCATACCGATGGCACAACAACAACGGATGCCGCAGTATAGGCGCTTTTCATTTCACTTTCCACTAACCACCCAACAAAAATAATACTCTTACTGATACCAAGTTTTTGGGCTTGAGCCATCATTCTTTTTGCATATTCATCAATGCGTCCGACTACGACAAGTTTAGAATTAGGATTAACATGAACTACATCCCTCATTGCTTGGAGAATAAGGTTTCCCCCTTTCGCTCCCGAAAGCCGACCTCCAAAAAGTACAACCTCACTTCCCTGAAATTTATATTTATTTTTAAACTCAGAAACATAACCATCAGAAACCAACCAATTTTCGCCCTCAATTCCATTATGGATGGTTTTTTTAACCACAACTCCATTTCTGAGACAAGGCATCTCTTAATGCGTCACTCACAGTAATCACCCCATCAATGGCAGATAGCCGCCTACGAATAAACATGTTCCTAAATGGATTAAAACGAAAACGAAATCTTGTAAACGCCTTAAGGGGCGAGACAAGGTAATCAAACGTGGTTGGGCACAAAGGTTTTGATGGATCAATAAAATCAGTAAAAGTACCTTGATACACAGGCATAATATCGTGTGCGGTCAAAAAAACCTTTTTTGCAAAATATTTCGCAACCACCAGGGATTGGTACGAAAGGTACAAGTGAATTGTGTGAGCGTGGACAATATCAGGCTTCACTTGATATAAAATCTTTTTTAACTCCGGAATCACACCTGGATTATAAACTGACCGAAATGCTCGCCAACGATCACTGTAATATTTTGTATGCAGTCTATAAACATTAATTCCTTCTATTAAAAAAATACCTGATTTGGCCTTATCTTTTGTTGCCGTCACCGCAAAAACATCATGTCCTAGTGATTTAAATTTTTGGGCCAACCGAAAAGTTACAATACCTGCCCCGCCAACAATGTCAGAATCTGGCAAAAAATCGTCTGATAGGAAAAGAATACGCATTAGACAATTGTGCTACGCTTATTGAGCCATAACCAAAAATACATCTCATGTTCTCCCTCATTTTTAACAATATCTAGTGGTAAATCAGCAATCATTTTTTTAACTTGGTTCAAAGTAAAAGATGGGCCATAAAACCATTCTTTCTTATTACTTGGTACACCACGAAGTTGAACCTTCATTATCCCCCCGTCCTTCAGTACTCGAGAGGCCTCAACAAAATTCTTTTTGACTGTTTCTCTGTCCGGCATGTGCTGAAACACGATAAATGAAAAAAGAAAATCAATACTCTTGTCTGGCGCTGGGTACGTAAGTCCATTAGTCGCAACACACTGGATATTCTTTACTGCGCTAAGTCTGCTCTTGGCAGTAAAAATCATTTTTTCTGATATATCAACAGCAATAACATCCCTAAAAGATTTTCCGAGGAACATAGTAAGTCTACCTATGCCGCAACCGACTTCGAGAATTGTTTTTTCACCGAACGGAATAAGTCTCTGTTGTAAAATAGGGTCACGCTCAATTAATCTTTCGTAATCACTCTTCCCGGTTTCTTCAAATTTTACTTCATCGATTTTTTCTCCAAAATCAGACATTATGTAGTATTTATCATTATCCTCGGACAATCTGTTCCACTTATCCTTACTTTCTTGGATTGTCTCAGAAGGAGTAAAGGTATTTATACTTTCACGAACATAACTTCTTATTTTTTGAATTATTTTCTTCATAAGAATACAAACAGACATTCTCAACAAAAGCATCATAACACGAGGCCAACATAAAGACTCCGTACTTGTCGAACCTTTTCAATGTTTTGATTTTTTAAAGCCCAAGATATACAGTCCCGAGACTTGATTGTCTTATTTTTAAAAAAAAGGTCTATTATTTTTGCTACCCCCCGTGGGTCATGCTGATCAACCAAATAACCCGTTTTACCATCAACTATCGCATCCGCTACTCCGCTGTCCTTCGGACCAATACAAGGCACCCCACGTGCATTAGCCTCAATATAAACCAAACCAAACCCCTCAAAATCAGCACCGTTGTTGATTGAAAGCATTAGAAAGAGATCAGCATTTTTATATAAAGAATCAAGCCTTTCATCACTAACCTGGCCTTCGAACACAACCTTGTCCCCCAAACCAAACTGAACAATTTTTTGTTTAACTAATTTAACATATGAATCATTTTCATTATAAGAACCAACAATTCTATATACAAAATCAGTTTCGACAAAAGATAGCGCATGGATTGCCTCAATAAGACCCTTTCTCGGTTTTAATGCACCCACGAAAAGAATTTCTTTTGTTTTATTTTTCCTATCAATAAAAGCATTTTCATTTGCCACCGAAACATTCACTCCGCCAACCAAGACAAAAGTTTTTTCTGTGGCAAACCTAGGCATATATTTTAATAGATGCTGCTTTGTATATTCACTCACACAAATCACAAGATTTATTTTTGTATACATCCATTTTGTAAGATACTTGGATATACTTCGCCGAAAGCCGCTGACTAAAATAGGCATAAACGCATAGGTACTATGAACAGTGATTACAATTTTCTCGCTCCCCATACTCAAAAAAGGTAAGATCGTTCCGTACGGCTCCACAATTACGTGCACTATATCTGGTTTAAAATTATTTAAAACTTTTTGGACCTTTATAGCAGCAACAAATGACCGAACAGGATTAGCAATGTAAGCAAGGGGCCCATCCAAAAGCGCGACTTGTCTAAGTGAGGAGTCATTAGAAATTTCATTTACGATACATAACACCTCGCAACCTTCCTTTTCAATACCCACCGCGAGATCTTTCGCGTAACGACTCCAGCCGTCGTTCCCCCTTAAGTGATGAGTAAGAAAAAGAACTTTCATAAAAATTTATACTGTACCCTAGGACTGTACTTTCCTACACACAATATAATACCCTGTCGGCATTAACCCGCGCTCCGAAACACTTTTTTTAATATCTCCGTACTCTTTTTTAGTAAGCCAGTCTAGGTGAGAAAAAAACCATGCCGCAACAAAAATAATTAATTTGACCACCTTACCACCCCTAAGATTTGACTGAAAACAAATCCGCTGAAGAAGAGCACCTATTGTCGAAAAATTATGTGTCTCCCCCATTAACTCAAGCACCTCCCAGCCACGAAATAGTTCATGCAAACCATACTTAGTAAAACGCCAATAATCGTGTGGAATGTCATGAAGTGGATACACAAACCGCGTGGTCAAAATTACCTTCCCTCCAGGTTTAAGCACCCTCCACATTTCACTAATTACTTTTTTCGGATCCATAACATGCTCTAAAACCTCAGTACAAAGGATTAGTTCAAATTCTTCATCCTTCAGTGGTAAATCATGAGCGTCCGCAACGATATCAGGTGCGCGTGCAGGATCAATATCGATTGAAAACCTGTTGGGAAAAAATCGGTGGTACGAGGAACCACCGGACCCAATATCAAGAATTCTAAGTTCAGACTTGTGTCGTTCTAGAAATTTTTCGAGATGACCACGAGTAATTTTTTTAAACATGTTTATTCATAAAATCGATTATATTCTTTCCTCTATTATCCCACGAGTACAAGGAAGCCTTACCTTTTGCATGCATTGCCCTTTCAGTTGCTTTAGAATCCGAAAGTGTGAGTGTGATCTTCTTAGCCAAGTCAACTGGATCATCTGGTGCAAAAAACACAACATCACTTTCATCAACAATTTCTCGAATCGAAGGCAGATCAGCAGCTACAATTGGTACACCGCTCGCCATGTGAGCAAAAAGTTTAAGGGGGGACGTAAAATATTTTGAGATTGGATATTTTGCAGAATTTGGGATAACAAGAACATCAGCAGATTTTTGATTTACTGGCAATGCTGAATATTCTTGATATCCAAGAAACCTTACTTGCGAATATTCTTTCCTTAATTCAGAAACCTGTGTATCGGTTCCTCCAATTATAACTATCAAAATAGTATTATCCTGAATTAATTTTGAAGCCTCGAGGAGTGTTCTATACCCCTTCCATGCATCCAAAAGCCCAATATAGATTGCAATCTTTTTATCGGATGGAAGAGAAAGTTTTTCTCTTGATTCCGCCCTGGAAACTGAAACGTTAAAATCATTCAAATCAACGGCATCTGGCGCCACAAAGATTCTGCCCGCAGCTATTCCAAGGTGTTCATACAAATTCTTCAGGCCATTAGTTATGGTAATCAAGCCCGTTAATCTTTTTAAAAGTTTTCGGGTCAAAAAACTACGTGAACCCATATGCGCTTCCCAAAACAACTTCCAGCCAAGAAAGGAAGTATTTATAAGCGGCCAAACATCACGTGAATAAATAATCTTTTCCTTCTGTCTTTGTAGACGAATATACCAAACTACACATTCTGAAAAAAAAATGGTTCCAATAAAAAATCCAATTTTTCCAAATCGGACAAGATCGATAGTTGGTACGCGTACTATGGAAAATTGAGGCTTGACACCATAGTAGACAAAAGGATCTGCCTTAATTTTATTAAACCTATGTGGCACAATTAGAGTAACATCTGACCCGTTCTTCACAAAAGCCTCGCAGGTTTTCATGATCTGAATCCCGTGTGCCCTTTCAGTCGGTAACCGAATATTAGCAATATAAAAAATCTTTTTCATTGAAGTCTCTGACCAGTGATTACAAGTAATTCTTTGTAGTGGTCATCAGCAACCCACTCTTTAAGTTTTTTAGCCGGGTACACAAATGACGGATCATTAATAGCAACTACATATTGATGCGGCGCAAAAAGCGACGGCCATTTTCTTTTTAGAAACGTGGTCACCACACAAACAATCGGTACATCTTCCCAAAATGTATTTGGTTGGGTTTCAACAACTTTAAATCCAGTTTCCGTAAGTAAATCGAGTATCACCCTCCACGTCATCCAGTACACATGGCCGTCGCGCGCAGTGTTATTCTCTGGCACTCGACCTAAAAAGACCTGAAACCGAGCTGGTAAAGAAACAAAATTGGGCACACTTATGAAAACAAATTTCCGACTAACCCTATATGCCTCCTTCAAAACTTCACCGGGCTGAAAAATATGTTCGAGGACATCGATCAGCAACACGTTATCAAACGAGCTGTTATTGAATGGTAACCTTTCGGTAATATCCGCCTGTCGACAATCAAGTCCCCGCCCAGCACAAATACTGATAGCTTGCGAAGAAATATCGACTCCAGCGCACTCTAGTCCTCGCTTTTTAAGATACTCCATAAGCAAACCGTCGCCACACCCAATATCAAGGACACTGCCGTCATGTAAAATATCCAGGATGGCATTCTTTGAGAAATTTAGCTTCTCTAGCTTTTTCCATTGACTGTTCTGAAATTTTTCAACCGATTGACTCATATATACTAATTAATCTTTTTGCAGATTCAGACCAACTATCGGCCCTAGTACTCTGAATAATATCATGAGGGGTAAATCCCCCATGTCCTGGCAAGGACCTTAGGGTATTTACCAAAGCCTGCATGTCGTCAAAAACAATTCCATTCTGGTCTGTTATCACCTCTGCCGCCGGAATATTTCTTATAATAACCGGAACACCATATGAAAGTGACAAAACCATACCGCCAGAGGTCATTTCAGATTTATCGTAATAGAAAATGGAGTAGTCAGCAACCGATAAAAACTTTGGAATCTCCTTATCCAAAACAAACTGATTTATAATAACTACCTCCGGTCTGCCAGAAACAAGACTGACAAGTGTATTAACGTACCCTGGATTACCTTTTCCAACAATAAGTAACTTAATCTCTGGTCTATCAGGTACAATCTGGAAAATTGCATCTATTATTTTTTCGTTCATTTTGTAGGGCGCAATTGCACCTAAAGAAATTAAGAGTACGTCGGCCTCGGTAAAACCTAACGATTTTTTTAAATTAATGTCACGCTCTTGTCGTGCACCATACGCATCAACATAATTTCCGTGCGGCACATGCTGAATATTTTTTCTCGGGTACTTCTGCAGGAATTCGTCACGGGTTTTTTCTTCATGGACAATAATACAGTGGGACAAGCTTCTAACAACAAAACGTCCGAGTTGATCTATCCGTGGATGTGGATAATCATGTGCAAAACAATTATGTACAGTCCAAATGATTTTAAATCCGTAGGCATATCTAAGAATAAGGAGGAGGGTTGTGTTTATGGATAGCAAAAAAAATGACCTTAAGACAAAGCGACTTCCGTACAAAACGGTAGACCAATTAAGATGAATAATATTTAGGCTGTCCTTTGATTTATTAAAAACCGCATGTCTAAGAACCTCAAAAAGAGAATCCCTTAAAAAAGAAAAAATCACCACATTTTCACGAGCGCCTCTCAAAGAAGAAACAAGCAGTTCTATATATTTGTTATTTTTGTTCTTACTGGGTAAACAAATAAATGAATTGGTCTTTTATTCATTACTTTTTAAGTTCTCCGCCAATCTGGGTATTAAACCCGAAAGACCATGGAAGGCAACGACATACTGGCGAAGATCTGAATCAACTGGCGCTGTTGAAAGCTTTATAACTTTTGAACATATCTCAGCAGTCGAATTCTCTGTTAAATACCTTCCGGCCAAAATCTTCTTATATGCCTCATTTGAGGTTAGAACCTGCAAACCACAAGCCATTGCTTCAAGCATTGCCTTGTCGAGACTTCCAGTCGAGCTCAAATTTATAAACAAGTCAGAAGAGTGGTACCAATCAATAACCATGCTTGGGGGTATACTCCCAACAAAATCAACAATGCTGTCGAGGTCAAACTTGGCGACGTCATTTTTGAGCTCAATCTCATATTTTTTGTCCTCAGGTGTAACTGCGGGACCCACAATAATAAATCTTGCTGAGAAATTGGTCTCTTTAAGTTTTTTAATTACCTCAATCATCAAATGAATATTTTTTGTTCTAGAAACCCTTCCAACCGTCACAATCGTATATGGCTCCTTTTTAAATCGATTGGCTGGAATAAAATATGTAGTGTTAATACCATGCCCCATGACACGAACCTTTTTGTTGTGTAAGCGAAAGCTCTCTTTTGATGCCGTAAAAATCACATCGACAAATAAAGTAGCCAGCCGTAATTTTAAATCAACATTTTTATGCGTGTACCACATCCCAATCCTTTTCCCCATAATTCGCCAGAGTAGCCCTCCGAGAATTACATATATAGGATTCATGTGAACAAAAACGGAATCATACCCCCGGCGTTCATGCCACACGTGCCTATAAAAATTTTTAAGGTATTTAAGTCGAGAAAACCCGTCTTCCTTTCCAAGCGACAGTACCTTTACATTGCTTGGAAAAGTAAAACTACCCTTCTCCAGGCAAACAACAGTTACTAAATCAAATTGCTTTGAAAAACGATCAACCCACTCATGAAAAAAACCGAGGATTGCATCATCCCGATCAATTTTCTGGGTTATGATTAAAATATTCTTAATATCTTTCTTATTCATTCTGAAAATTAATACGAAGCAGCATCAATACTCTTCTTGTAAGCATCCAAATAATCTTTTTTGAGAGAAAAGGTAACCTCCCCCAACCTCCCCCTTGCCTCAAATCCAAACCTTTCACGAAGAGCGTTATCTGCAATTAGTTTTAGAGTAAGATCTACAAAACAATTCTCATCCCCAACAGGACACACAAAGGAAATTCCGTCTTGCAAAATTTCCTTGGCAATACCCACATCAGTCGAAACAACAGGGCAGTGCGAAGCAATCGCCTCAACGATAGTCATACCATACCCTTCATAATTTGAAGTAACGAGGAACAAATTTGCAGTTTTATAATACGAAATAAGATCATTTTGCCATGGTTCAAAAACAACACTTTTATCAATTTTTAATTTTTTCACCAAACTCTTCAATTTTCTTTCCTCCGGACCTGAGCCGACAACAACGAGTCCGGTTCGTGTATTTAAACCAAGAAGCTTCGAGAAAGCCATTATTCCTAGAGAAATATTTTTTTCTCGGGTCAAGCGCGACGCAATAAGAACAATAAAATTAAACTGCGGGTATTTCTTTTTCAAATCCACAGTAACAGGCGCGGATTCAAATTTTTCAATATCAACATAGATTGGTAAGACAACAGGAACTACACCGGTCTTTAATGCGACCCGAGAAAGACTCGATGCGATTCTTTTACTCACAACACGCACAGCGTCTGCGTGACGCAAAACTCGAGACGCAAACATAGCCCTTCCGCGATTGATTAATGATTCACCGATAAAGTAAGGACTGAGAAAATCTGTGTGGATTTGAACATGAAGAGAAATTTTAAATTTTTTCTTCAATGACAAACCAACGAGACCTGTTTCAAATGGATCCTGCGTAGATACAACAACATCTTTAGATAAAAGTGCGCGAGAAGTAATAATTTTGTGCGCGAGACGCTTAGCGTCGGACATATAAAAGAGCTTCGAGATCGAGGATGTTCCATAAGCCCATACATTAGGAGCAAGTTCAATCTTCCTTGGCAAACCCATAAACCCTTTAGAAAAAACGACTACGTGCAACTCATCAAAAAGTTGACCATACTCTGTCTGTCTTTTCTGAACAGTACTACCAGTAACAAAAATATTCCTATCAGTACTAATGCTAATTACTTTTGTCATTTTATTTTTTTAGACACCTCAAGGATTTCATTACAAATCTCCTTCCAACCATAGGTAAAACCAAATGCTTCCACCTTGGCTTTCGCTAATTTATAGTTATTCTCATTAGCAAGATACAAAATTTTTTCTTTAATGTCACCAACGTTCTCTGGGTCAACAAACAGCCCAACGTCTTTAAGTTTCTCATACAAACCAGTTTCTTTAGTCAAAATGAAAGGTGTGTTCGACCGAAGTGCATCGAGGACCATGTTGGGACTGATGTCGCCAAGGGATACCAAAACAACACAGTAGCAAGTACGAATTTTTTCCAAAAAAATTTCATACTGTGCACCAACCAAGTCAAGATCAATTGTTGGTTCGATTTCACGAGCTAGCGAAAAAGATTCCTGTAGGCGGCGGATATTTTTCCATTTAAGAGGACGTGTGCCTGCGACAAACACCTTGTTCTTTTTTTCCACACTCACCAATTTCTCGCCATAAAAATTCTCGACAATATAATTCTTTTGGGGATCAAGATCATATGCTTCCTCGAAAATTTTCTTTTGCCATTCTGTACTAAAAATCACAGCGTTCACATTTTTAAGGGTCCATCTTGTAATCACAAAAATCATTCTCTCCTTAAAATTAAATTTCTGACGACGGGTATTATAAAAATCTCTAAAAAGAACCAGATCTCCAGTTCTTTCAACATAAGACTCCCACAAAAAGTCCCCGCCTGTGCGAACAATTATCTTCTTTCTCAAAATTTTTGCAGCTGCAACGGCGGGCCACCCAACACTGAATGTATCCAGAGCTAGTATGAAATCGACTCCCCGCAAGCAGAAAAAAACTCGCTCAAAGAACAAGCCATGTCGAATCAAGCTTGGCAGGCTTCGCTCAAGGCCATAGGTACGCACCAGAACGTTATTTCCACCCCTTTTGAACTCTTTTTCGACCTCCAGGGCGTATTGAGCCGGCCCGCCTACTAAAGGAGGGTAAATGCCCGTACAGATGAGGATTTTAGCCATAACTACAGTATACAGAACTATTTAAAATAACTCCCCTGGGGAGCCTGTTCCGGGCAAAATTACTTTGTGGCACCAAAATCAAACACTTCCTCTTTCATCCTATGAGCTACCAAATTCCAATTATAACTTTTTACAACAAGGTCGTATGCATTTTTAACAACAGTAGCCTGTAGTTCTGTATTGACTAAAATTTCTTTGACCTTTTCGGTAATGTCTTGTGGATTTTTTACTTCACAAAATAAACCTGTTTTGTGATCCTCAAGAAAGTCTGGAATACCACCAACCCGGGTAGCAATGACTGGAACGCCCATAGCCATTGCTTCAATAAATGAATTTCCCATACCTTCTGAAATCGAGGGACGAATAAAAATATCTGAAACTGCAAGAAACTTTGGAATTTCCTTGTAAGAAACTGAACCCAGAAATTTTACTCGTTTCTCAAGACCAAAACTCCTTGCCAAATTTCGAAGCTTCGCATCAAGCTCTCCAATACCCAAAACCAGAAAAGAAATATTTTCTGGCAAATATTGAAGAGATAAAATAACATCTTCAATTGCATTTTTGGTCACGAGGCGCGAAGTCGTAATGAGAAAAATGTCTCCCGGCTTTTTTCCTACCTTACTTTTTAAGTCTTCGAGTCCAACCTCAGAATACTCCCGTGAAAAGAGTGAAACATCGACGCCGTTCGGAATAACAAAAATTGGTACACGAGCCTTCATGCTTTCTGCAAAATCTGCTAAATAATTTGAAATAGCCTGAATACGATCAGCCTTCCGAAAAATTTGTACGAACAGCGGATACAAGAACCAGACTTGTCTTTTAATATATTTAATCGGATCACCTTCCTGCAATGTCAAAATAAAAGGAATTTTTGGTTTTATATACTTGAAAAAGAGAGCGGAAAATCCTGCGTAGTTTGCCATGATTGCCCACGTTGCATCGAACTCATGTTTTTTCTGAAGCGACAATGCCCTACTCAAACCCCAAAAAGGAAACAGCAGCTTGCCTAGCATTCCAGATGGGCCGGTTCTATACACATGCACGTTACCGATTTTTTCTTCTTTTTTTTGTTGACCGTCCAGATTAACAGTCACGAGGTGAAATTCTGTATCCGTAATTCGATCAGTGATTTCCTTAACAGCAATTTCTGCACCACCGACAAAGGGGCTATAGGCCACAGAGAATACTAAAATTTTCATGATGGTCGGGCAAAATTACCTCCTCTTTTTAATATCCAAGACTCTGCGTAAAACCTCTTCAGAAACTTCTACCGGTTTGCTTTGTTCTTTCGCAACGGGCCTTGTGTACGTATCACCCGCTACCGCTGAGGCAGAATTTTCTACCTTTATGGGTTCAGCTTTCTTTGGTTCAAGAATTTTAGCAGAAGGAGGCACTGTGTTTGTAGGTTCAGGTTTTTGTTTCTCTTCTTTTTTTGCTTTTTCAACAATGTCTTTGAGTGCGTCTTTGAGCTGGGAAAGATTCTGCGCGGAAGGACCTTTATTCCCCGGTTTCTTTAGAGAATCAAGAGACAGTGGTTGAAATGTCGGCTGGAAATGTTGTTGAAAATGGAGTGGTTTTGGTTGAGAAGGTTCTGGTACAGTCGATGTGGGTACAACAACAGCAGCCTTTGGTTGTGCTGGTGTGACGCGGGGGGTAGCTAGATTTGTTTGCTGGCCTTGCACACGAGGTACAACAAAAGGTGGGCGCGATGAAAATGAAGGTGCAACGGGCTTTGGTGGTGACTGCTGTACAGAAGTCGATATTTGCGGCTGTACTGGCGACGAGGCTTGCACTGGCACTTGTGGTAAAATTTTTTGTTCTTTTACTGGTTGATGCACGGCTTCTGGTGGACGCGATAGCTTTGGAGCCTCGGGCTTCGGCGGGGGCGCTGGAGGTGGCTGAAAAACAGTTTGCGGCTTTTTTACATCCATTTTCTGATCCTTCCTTTCCATGGTGACGGGTTCATGCCATTTTCGTATTGCCTCTTCAACCTCTACTCGCGGTCGAGCAAAAGCCTTACGTGAATGTTCGATAATATCGTCACGGAAAGAAATATCCGGCTTTTTTATTGGAGGAAGAGACGTTGCGGAAAAGGGTTGGGAGGAAACGCCGTCGATCATAAGTTTCAAGTAAATCTGAGTAAAACCAAGGTTCACAACATCCTCAGCGATAAACACTGGCGCAAATTCTTTCTCAAGGATCTCGGCGTCAAAGGCGCCAACACGAAATGAGATCATTGTTCCGACGTTTCCAAACACTGCGGCCTTAACTTCTTCGGACATTTGCTCGATATATTGATGTGCAATAGTAAGACTTAGTTTGTACTTTCTTGCCTCTGAAAGGATATCTGCAAATGATTCGTTTGCAAAAGACTGAAATTCATCAACGTACAGATAAAAAGACGGCAGAGATTTTAGTTTGGTTTCAGACGCATCAGCACGAGAAAGGGCGCCGAGATAAATTTTTGTAATAATCATACTCCCCAAAAGGTTGGCGTTCGCCTCACCCACCCTACCCTTTGAAAGGTTAATAATTAAAATCTTACTTTCGTCCATCACCTTTCGCACATCAAAACTAGACTTTGGCTGACCGATAATATTTCGAACTAAAGGATTAGAGATGAACTGACCAATCTTGTTTTGAATTGCGGCGCCAGCTTCCTGCATATATCGATCGCCGTATTTAGCAAATTCATCAACCCAAAAAGACTTTACGGATGGGTCTTTGATATTATCGACAACCTTTTTTCGATAATCTTTGTCCGCAAGCATTCTGTTAACACCAACAAGTGTTGAATCTGGATACTCAAGAAGGGCGAGCAGAATATTATTCAAAATATATTCCATTCGGGCTGACCACGCATCAACCCAGATTTTTTTAAATGCACTCATGAGACCGTTTGCGACCAAGTGTCGCTTGTCGGCGCCAACATCCTCCATGACGTTAAAGGAAATCGGGTTGTCGGTATCAAAAGGTGCAAAATAAATAACGTCTTTTATTCTTTCTGGTGGCACATATTCGAGTAGGAGGTCGGCGGTCTTACCGTGAGGGTCAATGAAAGCCATACCCTTGCCATTCTGAATATCCTGAATAGCCATGTTCTCGAGAAGGGTTGACTTACCCATGCCGGTTTTACCGATGACATATATATGACGATCGCGATCACGTGGCTTGATACCAAATGGTACGCGCTTATTTCGCGAATCAGTTTCAGCAAAATATGTAACTTGATTTTCGTCTGTCATAGAGAACTTTTATATACAAATTATACGACGAAAATACAAAAACAGAAAACCTATATTAGAAACCTAATTTTGCTCGAGTGCTCCTTTTGTATAAATATTACTTGGAGCCCAGAGCATCCAGGAAGTTAACCCGGCGTCATATGTACCCCTAATCTGAGCCCTAACTTCTGGAATGTCATAGGTGCCTCCGTAGTCAAAATCCTGAAGCCATGGACGAAGTTTTTTGTAAGAATTAGCGCTGTATTGTGGCGACGTGGTTCCAAAGCTACGATCGAATTCATTCGCCCGATTGACGGCGCTTGTCATGACGTATTTTATCAATTCGTATGGATACTTATTCGGATCACTCCAGCCATTGAATGTTTTTGGGTAGTGCGATGGATAAACCATCGGTGCTATGTAGTCAAAATATGGCAAAGCTCTTTCTAAAACTTGGCCTATGTTGAGATCATCCCTGTTGGTGGTCACCATTCCAAAAAGATCAGCGGAAATAATAATGCCTTCGGGTTTTAACTGGCTACTCAAATATTTAAAAAATTCCTCAAGAGCTTCAGGTTTTGATCTACCCTGACTTAGCGTATAAGAAGTATCTTTCATATCGCCATCAGATGGAAAACGAATGTAATCAAAATTTAATTCATCAAAGCCAAGTTTGTAGGACTCCCGACTAATCTCCGCAATGTACTCCCAGTGCTCCTTTGCACCAACATCAATAAAACTCAAACCCTTGTGATCCTTCCACACACCACCGTCAGAGATTTTTCGCACAGCAAGGTCTGGACGAAGGTTCGACATAAACGGATCTTGAAAAACAGTAATCCGTCCAATTACGTAAATATTTTTTTTATGCAAAAAATCTATAAAAGATACGATGTCACCAGCTCGGCAGGTGTCAGAAACAGATGCTTTAAGTTTTGGATTTTCGGTATTAAAGCCAAGGCGTCCACTAAAGTCTTTTATGTCGATGATAATAGAATTAATTTCTGTCGTATCCGCAACTTCAACAAGTTTGGCTCGAAAACTTGGTGTACCGACGACACATTGACTCATATAGATAGCCTTAACTGGCTCAGGTGTTGGTAAATGTGTAACAACGACACCCTGAGGCTCTACTTTTTTGGGTTCAGGAGGTATATTGGTCTCTTTTTTGTCTACATCACCCACCAACGTTCTGTCGTACTCAACAGAAAAAATCTTTGGGGAATGTATTGCAGAAAGACCAACAACAGCCAAAACCGCAACAAAAGCACCCGCATGAACATAAAATCTGAGGTGCGGTTTTGCCATAAATAATTATCAGGAGGTTTTAACTGTCCTCGAACGGCTTCGGATCATTCGAATATCCGTGAATCTATCTTCGCCCATTTTATTTTCACTAGTAGAAACAGGGGCTGTGTAGACTGGGGGTAAGGGCGGCTGGTTTTGAGTATACACATCTGTAGGTGTTTCTGGCTTTATGCTTTCGTAATGAAATTGCCCAACGCGTTTACTGCGTGCATACAAAAATGCCAGCACGACTACCCCAAGACCCGAGAGAATCATAAAAAAAGTCTTGTAAGGACCCGGGAAACCAGAGAGCGGTATAAGAACAATACAGATACCAAGTATGAATAAAATTCGGTTTCGGGTAATCATTGATAATTACTATAACACACGAGCTATCAGCGGCTACAATTACTTGTAAATTTCTTCTATTTCAGAATAATTTCAGGGAGTTTTGCTATGTCTCCAGCGCCCATACTAACCAAAACATCGCCAGATTTTAGATTCATATCCACATACTCTTTAACAGATGCGAAATTTAGAAAATGGTGGGCAACTAAACCCGCACCCCTGATTTTGTTCGTTAACATTTCTGAGTTGATAGTATCGTCTTTTGGTTCACGTGCCGCGTAAATTGGCAAAACAACAACCTCATTTGCTAAAGAAAATGCTTCACCGAATTCTTCAAGATGCTCTTTTGTTCGACTATACAAATGTGGCTGAAATACAACAACTATTTTTGAATTTGGAAACTTTTCTCGTGCGGCCTGGAGCGTCGCTCGTATTTCAGATGGATGGTGCGCATAATCATCATAAACAAATACACCGTGCGCTGTCTGACCTTTTTCTTCGAACCGCCGCCATGTTCCTGAGAATTTTTTTAGGCTAGAAATAATTTTTTCTTCTGAAATACCAAGAATTTTACCCACAACAAATGCCGCCTTAGCATTTTGAACATTGTGTACACCAGGCACACCAGGAGAAACTTTTAATTCTACAGCCGCATAATCAAAAACATGGATTTGTGGATCAGAAAGTATTGGTTTTATTTTTTTATTTTCAACATCAGTCACAAGTGTGCCCCCCTCTTTTATTAAACCGATAAATTCTCGAAACCCCGCCTGGACTCCTGCCAAACTTCCATAATAGTCCAAATGATCATCGTCGATGTTTGTAATGATTGCGATATCAGGTTTTATATTTAAAAAGGACCGCTGATATTCACACGCTTCAACTACAAAATATTTACTTTTACCCCCAATAAAATTACTTTTTGATTCCCTGAGCAAGCTACCAACAATTACAGTTGGATCAAGTCCCGCTTCAATCAAAATTTTTGCAACCATTGCAGTAGTTGTTGTTTTACCGTGGGTACCAGCTACAGCAATCACGAAATGATTTTTAGAAATCAAACCGAGCGACTGCGGGTACGAAATTGTCGGAATCCCTTTTGCCTTTGCATCAAGAAACTCCGGGTGGTTTTCGGGAATCGCAACTGTAAAAATAACCAGATCGGTTTCCTCGGAAAGTCTGCAGGGCTCTGTCCCAATAAAAATATTCGCTCCAATTTTTTCTAATTCGGTAGTAATTTCTGAAGCAGTCAAATCTGAACCAGAAACTTCAACACCTCTCAAAAGAAACATTCGTGCGACCGCGGATATACCAATTCCACCAATGCCGATACAGTGAACCTTTTTAATTGTTTCGAAGTTAACTTCTTTCATTCTCCCTAAGCATATCAAATATCTTATTAACTACATAAAATCTATTTTCCGGCAATTCATCCAACCTAAACCACCCCACCTCACTAATCTCGACCGGCTCAATAGTAAATTTATATTCTGGAATCTTTGAATGAAATACTTCGACAAACACGTACCTAAAGTCGGCACTTGTTTCGTATGATCCGATCATCAAAATATTGTCTAACCCTATACATAATTCCTCCTTAATCTCCCTCAAAACCACACCTTCCGAAATTTCATTTTTTTTCACTTTTCCTCCAGGAATTGTCCAAAGCTTGTGGCCATATGTATGTTTCACTAATAGAAATTTATCTTCGCACTGGAGCAAACATTTTACACCCCTGACGTGCGGGCGAAATATATACCAATATATTTTCTTATATGGAGTGATTAACTTATACCAACTTTGTAGAAAAAATCTCCGACTCATCACGAAAGTTTTTTCACAGCGTCATTAAACTGATCCCCCCTGTCGTACTCGTTTTTAAAAAGACCGAAAGACGCAAATGCTGGACTTATTAAAATACGATCCCCGACGACAGCATGCTTCCATGCCACCGATACCGCCTCTTCCATACTTTTCACATAGACTACCAACATTTTTTTTGAAAGTGTCTCGAGTTCTGATTTTATTTTATCGGTCCCCGTTCCCGGCAAAACCACTAGCGCCTTTGTGTAATCAGACAATATTGAAACAAGATCATCCGCTTTAAGTTTTTTATCTGCGCCTCCAAAAATCAAGACGGTCTTTTGGTCACCACCCAGAGACTTGAGTCCGACCATGGTCGCATCTTGAGTTGTGGCATTTGTGTCATTGTATATGTCTACCCCCCTTAAGGTACGGACGAGCTCAAGCCTGCCAGGAACTGCATTAAATTTCGCAACTACCTTTTCAATGGTTTTTTCTGGAACACCAACTGCCTTTGCAGCCGCCAACGCCAAAGCAATATTTAATCTATTATGTTCACCTAGAATTTTAATTTTCCAAGAATCCGGAACATCACGAGGGCCAGTTACGATAATTTTTGATTCTGGTTTTGGACCAAACTTTTTTATATACCCCATGACCTGCTCACTTACTATCAATGTATCTTCAGGTTTTTGAAATCTATAAATATGAGCCTTATCTGCAAAATACCTCTCCATGTTGTGTGCGTAGTAGTTCATGTGGTCTGGCATAAAGGTGGTAAACACAGAAACATGGGGCGAAAAGCCTTCAGACCTTTCTGGGATTTTTACATTATGAATTCCAGCAAACCCTTGGAGCTGCCAAGAATCAAGCTCGAGAACGACGCTATCACCTGCCCTCGCTTCCGACAAAAGCGCGAGTGTCGACACACCAAATACATTCCCACCTAAAAATGCCCTGTGTTTTGTTTTAGCATTGTGCTCCTTTAAAATTTCATAGAGTAGATACGCGACGGTCGATTTTCCTCGTGTCCCCGTAATTCCAATAACCCTCGCGGGCGTATACTCCGCAAAAAGTGCTGTGCTCATCATCACAGGTATACTGTTTTTAATCGCTTCAGCAACAAACGGCGAGTCGAGCGGCACCCCAGCAGCTTTAATAATCAGGTCAGCATTGCAAAAATCTTTCAGATCATGCCGACCAAGTGTGTACTTAATATTTTCAAATTTCTGAAGAGAATCAAGCGACGAAGTAAGTTCTGCATCGGTCTTTAAATCTGTGATAGTAAGCTCTGCCCCGTTTTCCGCCAAAAAGACTGCATCGCCAACACCCCGACCCAAAAGCCCAAGACCCATAAGGGTAATTTTTTTATTTTTAAAATAATCCCGGTACTTCATAATCCTTCCTTGAAACTAATCATACTTATTTCGACCGAAAGGAAAAGTGACCACTGAACAGTGCGATCAACTGCTAAAAATCAAATATTCTGAAAAATTCAAATTGTGTGTGGGCGTACCAGGAGTTGAACCTGGGACCTCGTCATTATCAGTGACGCGCTCTAACCACCTGAGCTATACGCCCGCGAACGTATCGATAAAATACCAGAAATCGGCCCCTAAAACAAGGAGAAAATAAAAAAACCCTAGCGCGAACGCTAGGGTTCTTAACCTGGTCAAGCGGAGATATCCAAACATTTGGAATTAGAACATCGGAATCCCATTCTCGCCCTGTACCTGCACATACCTGCACCACAGTTACCACAGCTGTTGTACTCTCTGGCAACGACATCCAAGGGAATCCCCTGAGCCCCAACGGACGCTTGCGGAACTGTCCCCTCTGTCCCCGAGGCCGCCCCGCGTCCAGACAGCCTTGAACAAACAGTTGAGACCAAATCGTCGATTTCGGGGAAGACAAATCGCTTTCCCCTAAGCGCCTCCCTTGTCAGCCTGATATGCTCCAATTGTTCCGGAGTAAAAGGAGGGTCTTGGGTTAATCCAAAACTGATTGGCTTTCCATTCATCCTGAGCCTGAACCTATGATTCATGTGCCCGGGCATTCCTGTGCATCGGCCATCGCGCCTTGAACCGGTACCCATAGTACTTCTCCATCCATGTAGGTTAAAAGAACTGGAAACGACTCGAACCAAATATTATCACATCAAACAAGTATGTCAATATGCTTAATACACAAAACCACCCCGCTTGTGGCGAGGTGGTTTTGTTATTTTATGTATATTATGCCCTTTATTTTGTTCCGTCCATATGTCTCTAGTCTTTCCTAGACGTCATGTTGATATTGATTCACAACAATTACCATCCTGTGCTCGATCGAGACACACGATACCGACGCGTTCACCAATGCACAAAAGTGCATCAGAATTTCAATTTGAAATATTCCACGAGCAGCTTCCGCTACCCGTGCCTTGTTACGACTTACTCCCTGTCACCGAATTCACCTTAGGCCGTTAAAACGGACTTCGGGTACCCCCGGCTCCCTTGAGTTGACGGGCGGTGAGTACAAGACTTGAGAACGTATTCACCGCAGTATAGCTGACCTGCGATTACTAGCAATTCCGGCTTCATGGGGTCGAGTTGCAGCCCCCAATCCGAACTGGCGCCACCTTTATTACGATTAGCTCAGGGTTACCCCGTCGCGACGCGTTGTAGTGACGATTGTATTATGTGTGTAGCCCCGGATATCAAAGGGTCATGCTGACCTGGCGTTATCCTCGCCTTCCTCCCCCCATTGAAAGAACTAGGTGTAGAGCATTAGGTTTAATTTTTTAGAAATTTTCTAAAATTTGAAACCAATAATCTATACACTTAGCGCACTCAATGGGGGGCAGTCTCGCCTGACACTTGTAACAGACAACGAGGGTTGCGTTCGTTACCCCACTTAAGGGAACAATTCAAACCACGAACTGACGACGGCCATGCAACACCTGCCTAACTGCCCGTGAAGGCTATCAAAGTTTCCTAAGATATTCAGCTAGGTTTCAAACCCGGGTAAGGTTTTTCGTTTACCATCGAATTAAACCACATAATCCACTGCTTGTGCAAGTCCCCGTCTATTCCTTTGAGTTTTAACCTTGCGGTCGTACTACCCAGGCGCCTATCTTAACGCGTTAGCTTCGCCTCTCAGAGGGTCGATACTCCGAAAAGCCAGATAGGATCGTTTAGGGCGTGGACTACTGGGGTATCTAATCCCATTCGCTACCCACGCTTTCGTGTTTGAGTGTCAGAAATGCTCTAGTACATTGCCTTCGCTTTTGGTGTTCCTCATGATATCAACGGATTTCACCCCTACTCCATGAGTTCCATGCACCCCTCGCACCCTCAAGTCTAGCCGTTTCCCCTGCATGCCCCCGGTTAAGCCGAAGAATTTAACAAGAGACTAACTAGACCACCTACACACCCTTTACGCCCAGTAATTCCGGATAACGCTTGAGGCCTCTGTATTACCGCTACTGCTGGCACAGAGTTTGTAGCCTCTTATTCGTAGGGTACTATCAATAAACTTTCTCCCCTATAAAAGAAGTTTACACGCCGAAGCGCTTCATCCTTCACGCGGCGTCGCTCCGTCAGACTTTCGTCCATTGCGGAAGATTCTCGACTGCGGCCACCCGTAGGTGTATGGACCGTATCTCAGTTCCATCGGTGGGGGTCAGGCTCTCACCTCCCCTAGACGTCATAGCCTTGGTAGGCTTTTACCCTACCAACTAGCTGATATCCCGCAGACCATTCCCCAAGCGATAAATCTTTACTCTTTCGAGACTATCAAGTATTAGCTCCGCTTTCGCGGAATTATTCTTGACTCGGGGGTATGTTATCTACGTGTTACTACCTCGTTCGCCGTGGGTCTAAACCCACTCGACTTGCATGCCTTATCCACGCCGCCAGCGTTCATCCTGAGCTAGGATCAAACTCTAAAATTAAATCCTAAGCGATGGCTTACGCCACCATAAGACTGAACGGAACAAAATAAAAGGCAGAAAATTTCTGTTTTATTTTATTCTTTTTCAGAGTTTTTTTATCCTGCTCTCACAAACAAAAAGGTACAAAAACTTTTTGTTTGTGGAAATTACTTAATTAAGAATATTTTGAGACTTGCTCCCCGCTTGAAATGCGGGGGTTCTCATTTAAATTTCAAAGTACTACCACCCTTTTTTATCAGGGTGTTACTAGTATATAGATATAAGAAAATGAGTCAAGCCCTTATATTAGGCCATAAAAACACACTTGCCGCTTTACCCATTTGAACCCATCTTAAGGCCTTTTTGATCCACCCCTTGCGACACTTTGCGCAGGTCGTTCTTTCGAACACTTTTACAGGAGATGTGATGTAGGAAAACAGAATTACGAGTTAGTGGTTCATTTTTGAATTCTTCAGACATGAAAAAACAGAAAAAGAAGGAGATTCATAATGTCGTTTCGAAAGCTAGGACTCGTCGCGTTCATGTTCACATTACTCATGTCCGCTCTCACCGTCGACGCCGCTTCAATGGTCACTTCATGGCATGGCCTGTCGCAGGGTGAGCGTAACATCCGGATTATGGTGTGTGCAATGGGAGACTTGGGTGACAATGTGAACCTGGAGTGTAAGGAGTGGGTGCGGGATGTGGTCCGAAGAGCATCAGGCGGTAAGGTCATTATCCCCTCAACCAAGCCGAACCAATACCAATGGTACAGCCATCCTCACGTTCAAAGCTATTCACGGGGCTGTCCTCCACCAGGTGTGGCGCCAGGCCGTGTTATTCAGATGGTCTGGCACAACCAAAGCAACAGTAACGTTTCTCCACACACTGCGATTGTAACTAATGTGACAAACACAGGCATGACCTGGGTCGAAAGCAATTGGAGTGGTGATCGAACGGTACGCATACGCAACGTGTCGTACTTAGAGTTTCAGAGATGCGTGGGGAATGAATACACCCTCTACCGAATCAAATGATCCGCACGCTCAAAAGGATTCCGCTCTACGGAATCCTTTTACTTTTTTACAAAATTAGTTATGTTAGAAAAATACATGAAAAAATACACAATAATTTTGGTGGTTGCGGGAATTTTAATTATTACTACATTGGGAATAATCATTCCGAATAGTAATGGTGCAGAAAATTGGAAAACGTTCGAGGACACAAATATTGGGATTAAGTTTAAGTACCCGGAAGAATTGAAACCGTTTACACCAAGAGAAATGTTTTTTCGCGAATGCTATGACTGTCGGGGTTTGATTTATGTAAAATCTGAAGAAATTGGCAACTATACCGTAGAAGAATATTTTAATCTACGTGATTTTCTACACAACGAAATTATAAAACGGACGAGCATTGGTGGCTCACCTGCAATCATCACAGTCTCTAACGATTATGAAAGTACCAGAGAACAAAAAACTATTTACGTGATTAAGAACGATGTAATATATACAATTAGTGCTCGTATTTCAGATTTCGAAAGTTTTCTCAAGACGATAGAACTAACAACAAATGAATAAGTATGGAGTCGGAGTAGCTGTCGCGGGAATTATTGTACTAACCCTAATTTTTGGTTTCAGCAAACAAGGATCGAGAACCGAGGCACCAAGCTGGAACACCTACATAGATTCAAAAAATGCGTGGGAAATCAAATATCCCTCCAACATATCCACAATCAATTCTCATGAATCCTACAAAGCATCGAAAGAAATTTTAAACGACATCAGTTTCTCTAGTACGGGTGACGCTGGTGATAAGGTGTATTCAACGTATGTTAGCGTCACTGTTTCGAAAACCAATTACGCCAGCATAGATGATTTACTTAACACCCCAATATCTCAACCTGATTTTAATTTGGTTTTAAGTGAGCATGTGGAAATTGGCGGTATTCAGGGAGTCGTTTTTACAAAAAAATCTGATCCGTATGGCGGAAAAATTTTATACTTTATTAAAGACGGGAAGCAATTCTTAATTAATACAAGCTGGACCATGGACCATGAAAAAGTCTGGGGTGGCTTTGAATTCCAATAGAACCTACTTCCCTGATGTAAGTCTTTTCTCAAAAAGAATCAGGAATGGTGATGCCAAGAAAATAGACGAGTATGTTCCAGAAATAATTCCAAATATCATTAGCATTGAAAAGTGGTGGGTCGAAACATCACCCAAAAAATATAGGGCCACAAGGACAATAACAATCGTCAAAGATGTATTGATTGAACGCCCAAAAGTTTGAGAAATACTCCGCCCAACAATTATTTCAAAATCTTCCTTATTCTTTTTTTGAGCACTAATTCGAAGATTTTCTCGAACACGATCAAAGACAACTATTGTGTCATGGACAGAGTACCCAAGAATAGCAAGAAGCGCTGTTACAAACAAAATATCAATCTCTGCCCCAGTGAATGGCGTGAGTGCAATAAAAACCCCGGCTGGAACAATGACATCAAAAGCAAGAGTAATGATTGTAACAATTCCATACTTCCAAGAAGAAACTGGCAAGGATACTTTTCTAAAAGCAAATGCAATAAAAAGAACGATGCCGATAATAGTAACGGCAATAGCCACAAACGCTTTAGTACGAAGTTCGTTGCCGACGACCGGACCAGTCGCATTAAAACGATCTTCTGTTATTGAAACCTTACCGTCGAGTGAAAGAGCCATTACCACCCCAGCTTTTGTTTCACTGTCGAGTTCCTTTGTTCGAACAACATAACTCTTGTCACCTGTTGGGCGAAGAGAATACTCACCTAAGGAAAGCGTATCGAGAGCCTTTTTTACGTCAACAGAATCAGGTCGGGCAACGGGATATGAAACCTGCAGAATAGAACCACCTGTAAAATCGATACCGAAATGCAAACCTTGGAAAAACATGGCTCCGACAGAGAAAATGGTGAGAGCAAAAGCGATTAAGAAGAATATTTTTTTATATCTAACGATAAACATATTTATTTTGATGAAATTGACTGTCGGGAATTTTTAAAACCAATACCAAACAAAAAATGACTTAGTTTTGACTCACGACTAAGGGCGACTGATCTTAAAAATGTTCTTGAAACAGTAATTGCTGTAAACATACTTACGAGCACACCAACCCCAAAAGTAAGAGCGAAACCTTTTACGGCCGACGTACCGATCCAGAAAAGAACGATAGCCGTAATAATACTGGAAATATTTGAATCACGAATCGAAAGCCATGCTCGATGGAAACCTTCACTGATAGCATCGGATAGTTTTTTACCGCTTGCGAGCTCTTCCTTCATTCGCTCAAAAATAAGGATGTTCGCATCGACGGCCATACCGATTGAAAGGATGAAACCGGCGATACCAGCCGCAGTAAGAGTAACCGGAATTAATTTAAAAATAGTAAGTGAAAGCAGGACGTAGATTACCAAAGCAACAGACGCCACAAGACCAGGCAAACGGTACCAAAGAATGAGAAACAAAATCACGAATAAGAATCCCCAGACACCAGCCTTGATGCCGGCATTTAGTGCCACCTCACCAAGTGATGGTCCAACAGTCTGTGTTCCAATAAGTTTGATGGGAACAGGTAGGGCCCCAAAATTCAAATCACGCACGAGGTCTTTTGCTTCCTGAGGTGAGAAGTTACCACTGATCTGACCCTTACCATCTCGAATTTCGTCTCGAATAATTGGTGCCGACTTTAATTCGCCATCGAGGAAAATGGCAAGGGGCTCGCCAATATTTTCCTTCGTGATTTTTGCAAAGATGTCAGCACCCTCTTCATTAAAAGTAAGAGCGACAATGACCGCGTTTGTTTGTGAGTCAAATTCAACCGAAGCGTGCTGAACAAATCTACCAGTAAGGGCAGTTGGGATAAATTGAATTTGATCACTCGTACTCGAAGCCGTAGCGGGTTGAGCCGCACTAACATCCACAAGCTTAAACTCCAAAATTGGCGTTTGTCCGATTAATTTCACCGCCTCGTCAATATCAGTAACTCCTGGAAGCTCAACGAGTAAGCGGTAATCATCACTACCCGTCACGGCACTTGCCTTTTCAACCTGAACGATTGGTTCAGAAACTCCATATACGTTTACTCGTCGTTCAATAACGTCGCGGAGTGCATTCATTGATTGCTCAACATCACCAGATGCAACCTCTGATAAATCGGCCTGATATACGAGCTCGGTTCCACCATTAAGGTCAAGTCCTAGAACAAAAGGAAAACGGGCAAACCAAGAGTTTGGACGTGTCTCAGAAATATACAAACCGTACCCAAGCAGTACGAATATAACAATAAGGATTACGGAAAAAATTCGGCCTTTAGTCATTTGAAACAATAGTATATTGCTTGTGAGGCAAAATGCAAATCGAGGATCATACCAAAAAACCGAGTTTAGATTCCAACCATCGAGAAAAGAGTTTTGATCGTCTTGAGCCCAATTTTCAAATCAAGCATAAAGGAGCGGTTCTTTAGGTAATAAAGATCATACGAGAGTTTCAATTTGGTCTCTTCGAGATCAGCAGACCACTTTGGCGGAGTACGCTGATACAGTTGTGCCCACCCGGAAAGTCCTGGTTTTATTAAATGACGCACATTGTAGTACGGAATTCTATTTTCATATACTTGTGCGAGCGTTGGTATTTCGGGTCGTGGACCAATAAGAGACAGATCGCCCCTCAGAACATTCCAGATTTGTGGCAACTCGTCAATCCTTGTTTTACGCAAAAAATTTCCTACCTTAGTAACAGTTGCGTCTTTAGCAATACCGTCTGCTTCAGCGTGGGCCTTCATACTTCTAAACTTATACACTGAAAAAATTTTATTGTTCTTCCCAACACGATCCTGAATAAAGAAAATTGGCCCCGAACCCTCGATCAAGATTGCAGTAATAACAAAAGGATACAATGTGAGTGAAAATAAACCGATAACTACCGAAACAACAACGTCGGTTAACCTCTTTATCGAATCATTTATCTTATTAGACTGAAAAGAAACATTTTCTAGAAACCAGTTATATTTGACAAGCGACATCGGCACCCGATCAAAAATATCCTCATAAATTTTATACATATCAATAAAACGAACCTTAGAAAAAATAAGGCTGTATAGGTTCGGCAACATTGGTTCAATTTTTGAATCTTTGAAATCAGCAGCGACAACCTGTATATTTTTATTATTAATTTCTTCAATAATTATCTTTTCAAAGTTTCCGCTTGCCTGAACAAGGTCTACGGCAGCAACAAAAAAAAGTCCGTACCGAGGGTTGTTATTTACTTCTTCGCGAAGCTCATTCACTACTTCACCGCTACCAATAAGAATTGCCTTTTCTCGTGCCCGAGCAGACAAAATTGAAACACCGCGTATTCTCCAAGCTAGAATCAGGCCGAATGAAATCAGAATATAAACAAACAGGTTAGTCTTAGGCGTAATACCGAAAAATGGAATGAGGTAAAAAAACAATACAGCGATACCACTATTGATCAACTGAGCATTTAAGATAATAGTCGGTATACGACTCTTTAAAAGCAGCGTGTGTTTTTCGTACAATCCGGAAATAAAAAACACAATCACCCAAAAAACAAAGATTATAGAAAATGGCAACAAATGTTCCAGAAAGACCGTTATGGTCGGCACACCACCAAAACGCACAAGCAGCATAAGCCCAAGAGATAGGAAGAAAAAGAAAAGATCACCAACAAACAGGAGAATTGCTTCATTTTTATTTGTAACAGCCATAGCAGTAGTGGCTATAGTTTATATCTAAAATCCTAAAAATCAAACATCGCCGGAAACCATTTATGATTAGCGCAAAACATAGGATATTCAGACAATTGAGCATGCTAGAATACCTATACTTATGATGAGACGGCAAAAGATCCTCTTCGCTGTAACAAAGGCTAACTGGGGTGGAGCACAGAGATATGTTTTCGACCTTGCCACTCGCCTTCCCAAGAATGAGTTTGAAGTCAGTGTTCTTTGTGGTGAAGGACACCAGCTTCAGTCGCAGCTTGAAAAAGTCGGTATACCAGTCATAAAACTAGATTCGCTCGACAGAGATATTCATATTCTTAGAGATATTAAGGCGACTTTCAAGCTGTACAAAATACTCAAAAGCCAAAAGCCTGACATACTCCATCTCAACAGCTCAAAAATCGGCGGAATTGGTGTGGTTGCGGGTAGACTCGCAGGCACTCCAAAAATAATTTTTACTGGTCACGGGTGGGCGTGGAATGAGAAACGGTCTATTGTCTCAAAAACCGCTATCACCTTCCTCCACTGGCTCACCGTACTACTTTCACACACCACCATTGCCGTCTCCGAAGAAATTGCCCGACAAATTATCAGCCTTCAGTTCCTCCCAAATTCAAAAATTGTTGTTATTCACAATGGGATTACCGATACAGAGTACCTAGAACGTTTCGCGGCCAGGGCAACGCTTGGTGGACACATCAGTGAGAAGTTCTGGGTTGGTACAATCTCCGAACTTCACCTAAACAAAGGCCTCGATTACCTCATTAGGGCTTTTAAAAATATCTCGAGGGACCACCCAGACACTATCCTCCTTATTATTGGCGAGGGCGAGGAGCGAAAAGCATTAACAAACCTAATTATCAACCTCGATCTTTCGAAAAAAGTCCATCTCCTCGGGTTTGTAAAAGATGCTGCGGATTATTTAAAAGCCTTCGATGTTTTTGTTTTAGCATCAAGAACCGAAGCATTTCCTTATGTGCCTCTTGAGGCAGGACTCGCACAACTCCCTGTCGTCGCAACAAGGGTTGGAGGCATACCAGAAGTAATAGAAAGTGGGAAAAATGGAATCCTTGTAATGCCTGGAGATGTGCAAGCGCTTACCGAAGCAATGAGTGAGCTCTTGGGCGACAGCGCCAAAGCTGCGACGTTTGGTCACAATCTACGAAAAACTGTTGAACAAAACTTTTCCATTGACTCCATGGTTCAAAAGACTAAAATTATATACAATAACAGAGCAACACATGAATAAACGTGGTTTTACATTAATCGAAATCCTTGTCGTTATTTCTATCATAGGACTGATCTCAAGCGTTGCTCTTGCTAATTTTCAAGACGCCAAACAAAAAGCAAAACAAGCCGCTGGTAGACAGTTCCAAGCTACTATTTACCGATCACTTAGCGACGAACTTGTTGCGGAATGGGATTTTGTGGGTGTAGAAAATACACCCGTTACACCAGAAGACGGAAGTGGTTTGGTTAACCCTGGAGACAATGAACCAACATCCCAACTTTCCAACGTCCTCTACGTAAACGATGGACTTGTCGGTTCTGCAGTGGCTTTCGATGGTAGTAGTTCATATATTGCCGGGCAGAATTTTCCTGACCTTGGAACAAACTCTGACGTCACTGTATCAGCTTGGGTAAAGCCAACTGATGTTCTTTCAGAGAACACGATTTTTTTTAAAGGAAACGGGTCCTCAAGTTGCAATGGTTTTCAGGTTGGTATAAAAGGAGGGAGAGGTTTTGTAAACGGAACAATAGAAACAACCTCGTACGCAGTCAGCAATAATACCTGGCAAAATCTTACTTTTGTATACAACAGAGGTACCGATGGAGCAGATGGTTCAGTGGACACATACATTAACGGCGTAAAAATTAGCACGACTCCAAACGCCCAAACAACCTCTTGCCCTAATGACGAATGGTCAATCGGTGCAAAACTTTCCTATCTTGCCGGCGGAAACTTTGTTAACTCAGTCAGCAGCGCCTTTGCTGGCCAGATCGAGAGTGTGTATATCTACAAAAGCGCATTCACTGCATCAGAGGTTGGCCAAATATACGCAACCAGCAGACGAGGAAGAACAGCATTAGCAGATTTTTAAAAAATAATTATTAAATATGGATACTCAACCAGTAAAATTCGAAGAGGAGGACGTACTAGTCGACAAGGCTTCACAAATTTCGCGTCGAACCGCGCTTTCAGGCATAGTTATGAAATTGGGTCTTGCGAAGTCAGAGTCTCAAGCAAATTACGTATTGATTGGTATTATGCTTGTCTGCCTTATTGCCACCTTATTTGTAATTTCTAAGTACTTAGTTTAAAGAAATATCGTACACACCGAGTATTTCATTTTTCACCATTTCCCTATGGGCTGGTCTGCTGTACCGTGCCATGCTTGCAATTATTCCCAGAGTAGAAAATTCTACCAACAAATGACTACCGCCGTAACTCATAAACGGTACAGTGATACCAGTAACAGGCAACAGGCCAACGTTCATCCCGATGTTAATTATAAGGTGGGCCATGAACAAAATTGCCACACCAAGCCCAAAAAGTGTTTCAAAGTTTGTGGCACCACGTGACGCACAAGAAAGAATACGCCAGATCAAAACAGCAAATAAACCTAAAAGGATTGACGACCCGACAAAGCCCCACTCTTCTGCAAACGCTGCGAATATAAAGTCTGTTTGATATTCAGGTAAAAATCTTAATTTCGACTGAGTACCGTACCCAATCCCCTTACCCAATAATTCACCCGAACCGACGGCTATCATGGACTGGTAGGCATTGTAGCCAGCGCCACGAACATCTGCGAGCGGATCTATAAACGTCAGTATTCTTTGTTTCTGATAATCATGAAAAACAAAGAACCAAAGAATGAGGCTCGAAACCACACCGGCAGACAGAACCAGCATAAGGTGTTTTTTTGAAATACCGGAAACCATGACCATACCAAACCATATGAGAAAAATAACGATAGCAGAACCAAAATCAGGCTGAAGTAAAACAAGTGTAAACAAAACGAGCGAATAAAACCCGGATATTAACACGTGCCTACTGTGCGCAATTTCAACATGTCGTCGAGTAAAATACTTAGACAACAACAATACCAGGACTATCTTTGCGGGGTCAGACGGCTGAAAAGAAAACGCTCCGAAATCAAACCAGCTCTGAGCACCATGAGAAATATTACCAACGATAAAAAGGAGGAGAAGAAGAAAACATACTACAGAAAACATCGCAACAATGGCCCACCTCCGACGCAAAAAACGAAAATCAATTTGTGAGCAAACAAAAAAAACTACCACACTTATAGACATCCATATTATTTGCTTAGAAAAAAAAGGGCTCTCCCCTACAAACGAACCCATCGTCACGAGACCCGCGAGAGAAATAAGAAAAGCGCTTCCAAACAAAATCCAATCTGTATTCTTAAAAAAAGATAACAGAAGAACGAACACATTTTTATCAGCATGCAACATATACGTATGATACAGAATGATCTAAAAATGAGCTACACAAAAGGGCTAAAGATGGGGTCAGAGTGTAGTACTAACGAACAACAGCGGATACCACCCGTGGAATAATCTCGATTACTGAGGGATTAATGAAGGGTAATGGCCAGGTGAATGTTACGTTCGCGGAAGCATCTTTTTCTAACCTATCCACAAACGTTCTCGAAGCAGCAATAGCATTTTGATTTGTGTCATACACAACAGCAACAACTTCAATGATGCCCACAGAAGCAAGGGAATTATTCTTAATAACCGCATCAATACGAGGCTTATCTGACTCACCAGTAAGGACCTTTTGGACTACTGACAAACTTGGAGATACTGCTTCATTTCTAGTCCAAACCAATGCATCCATAAATTCAAACGTTACCCTCACAGGCGTACGGCCTTGCGTACTAATGTTCGGTTCAAAAATTGCTAAGACTTTGTTTTTAGGAATCATCGTTGTGTTCTGACGCGTACCAATCAGAGCATTATTTCCATCATAGAGTTTAAAAACGTAAGATGCCTGTGCCTCTGAATTTATGTTTGGGTTTTCTATATACGCGAGCGCACTATATACAGTATCTGTGACCTTAAAGGCACGACTCCAAAGAATAGTTGGCTCAACAGTGTCTGCACTACAGAGGAGCTGACAAGCCCCACCGCAATCAATACCAGTTTCACCACCATTACGCTTTCCATCAAAACAATTAGGTGCTTTATACAAAAAGAAAAGGGTTGGGATAGTGGCCACAACAAGCACGACAGCCAATGCTCCACTTATGTAGATTATTTTTCTCCGAGTCGACCACATATTCATATATGAAGTATAGCAAATATAAAAACCGAACCAAGAATACATAACGATACACACACAAAACCCCCGCAACTCGCGGGGGTTTTATTTTAGCTTTAAACACAATGTTCCGGCGACTAGCTACTTTCCCCTCCATAAGAGTATCATCGCCTCAACAGAGCTTAACTTCTGAGTTCGGAATGGGATCAGGTGTGACCTCTGCGACGAGTCACCAGAACACTATGTTCAAAAACATTTTTTACTATCGCTAAACCCCCATAGATATGAAGATACTAAGGAAGCACAACAAAAATACGACTTTTAGCTGAGCAATTTTAAAACCGACAATGCCATAAAACAGGGTGTAAAGATTCCGCTTGCGCGGTTGATGCATCAACTTCCTAATAGGATCGGCGGATTAGTACTCCTCGGCTGAACGCATTACTGCGCTTACACCTAGAGCCTATCAACGTGATCATCTCTCACGGGCCTAAACGATTTCTCATCTTGGGGTTAGCTTCCCTCTTAGATGCTTTCAGAGGTTATCTAGTCCCGACATAGCTACGGAGCGGTCCACCTGGCGGCAGAGCTCCCAGACCAGAGGTCAGTTCATTTCGGTCCTCTCGTACTAAAAATGAATCCCCTCAAAAATCAACGCCTGCAGTAGATAGGAGACCAACCTGTCTCACGCTTCTTTGTCTCACATTACTGTGAGGAATGGACTATGACTTCATCCGTTGCCGGATGGTTGATGTTTAGTCTCTACGGGTGTTTATGAATTTCACAAACCTCCCTCGGTGTAGCCCTTTCCATCACGAAAGGATTTCGCCGATATAATCAACTTCGTTCATCACGCATTACTACGTGCGACCGCCGTGAATTTTTAGGTTGGTACTCTAATATTTTCTTCGCACAATATAACAGGTTCAAATTATTTCAATTTTCACTCTTTCTCGACGGATTCAGACTGTCCGAACGTCGCATTGCAACGACCGAACGGTCTGAACCCAGCTCGCGTATCTTTTTAAATGGCGAACAGCCATACCCTTGGGACCTTCTCCAGCCCCAGGATAAGATGAGCCGACATCGAGGTGCCGAACTCCGCCGTCGATATGGACTCTTGGGCGGAACTAGCCTGTTATCCCCGGAGTAGCTTTTATCCGATAATCTCCCACCGCCTCTAACGCGAATGGTCGGTTCACTATGTCCTGCTTTCGCATCTGCTTGACAAGTACGTCTCACAGTTAAGCCAGCTTGTGCCATTACACTATCGCCATGGTTTCCATTCACGGCTAGCTGACCTTGATGAACTCCTCCGTTACTCTTTAGGAGGATAGCGCCCCACTAAAACTGCCCGCCAGGCACTGTTTCTCGACGTTTTTGCCGTCGAGGTTAGAATGTACATCAAATAAGATTGGTATTTCACTGACGAGTCCATCTACTCCGAGAAGTAAACTTCGACCTCTCCCAACTATTCTACGCATACAAAACGTACACTCAATGCCAAGTTACAGTAAAGCTTCCGGGGTCTTTTCGTCTAACTGCAGGTAACCGGCATCTTCACCGGTATTGTATTTTCACCGAGCAAGTCCCCGAGACAGTTCTCCAGTCATTACACTATTCGTGCGCGTCAGAACTTACCTGACAAGGAATTTCGCTCGTCTATTCCTTAACACAGACGGACTCTCTCTTCGTCCTCACCTTTCGGAGTTCGGACGTGTGGCGCTGGTCTCTTGGAAGCCACATTTTGACTAATTTTGTATTACTACAAAATAGGTAGCATTTTATGTAATGATTTAACTTATTCGTTTATCTAAACAGCCACTCTGCCCTATAGCAGTCCCAGTCATTTTGGATTCGTCATGAAATTAATCTAGACAAACCCAAAACCTTAGGACCGTTATAGTTACGGCCGACATTCACCAGGGCTTATACCAATCAGCATTACACCTTGCGGCATAACACGGTCGATATTTGACCTTCTGGCATTGGTCAAGTGTCACCCCCTATACATCCTCTTACGAGTTCGCAGGGAGCTGTGTTTTTGATAAACAGTTGCCAGAGATACTTTAGCTGCGGCCCCTCCTTTTACAGAAGGGCAAGCCTTATTCCGAAGTTACGGCTGCTTTTTTGCCGAGTTCCTTGGGGACATCTCACTCGTTCGTCTTGGTCTACTCGACCTGACCACCTGTTTCGGTTTTCGGTACGGTTCCTTAAAAGATAAGTTTAGAGAATTTTCTTGGAAGCTCGCTCGAACACATTTATGTAGGCCGAAGCCTACACATTTTCGCTTCGCTTGGAGTTGACATATAAGTCAGCAGCGGGATTTTCCTCGCACGCCCCCTCACGACACCAGCGCAAATCCAATAATGCGCGCGTTCTACAGAACTCCGTCCTCTCATCACTCTTTTAAAAAGTCATGGAATATTAACCATGTGTCCATCGGGTACGGTTTTCACCATCCCCTTAGGCCCGACTAACCCTTGGCTGATTGACATTGCCAAGGAAACCTTAGTCATTCGACGTGCGGGGTTCTCACCCGCATTGTGGTTACTTGTGCCAACATTCTTACTTCGCAACGCTCCAGCATGGGTCACCCCTTTGCCTTCACAGCAGATGCGAATACTCTCCTACCACGCCGCTCGCACGAATGCGAACGGCATCCTCAGTTTCGGTACTACACTTAACCCCGTTAATCTGCGGCGCAGAGTCTCTTACTGAGTGAGCTGTTACGCTTTCTTTAAAGGATGGCTGCTTCTAAGCCAACCTCCTCAGTGTCTGAGAAACTCCACCACCTCGCTTGTACTTAGTGTAGATTTAGGGACCTTAAATTGAGATCAGGGCTGTTTCCCTTTTGACCACCGGAGCTTAGCCCCCGGAGTCTAACTGCAAAGCTATGACCGTGAGTATTCGGAGTTTGATAGATGTCGCGAGCTTTCGCCCTGTCGATATCTTCCAGTGCTCTACCCCTCACGGGAACACTTTACGCTAGCCCAAAAGCTATTTCGGAGAGAACCAGCTATTACCAAGTTCGATTAGCTTTTCACTTCTTACCACAGGTCATCCGGAAGTATTGCACGGCTTATCGGTTCGGGCCTCCCGCCACATTTCTGCGGCGTTCACCCTGCCCATGGCAAGCTCACTTTGGCTTCGGGTCTCATATATACTACTTATTGTCGCGCTATTCACACTCGGTTTCCCTACGACTCTGTCCTTTATCGGGACTTAGCCTCGCAGCATACATGAACTCGTTGGCTCATTCTTCAATAGGCACGCCGTCGAGGACTTGCGCCCTCTTCGACTCCTTGTAGACATATGGTTTCAGGTCTATTTCACCGCCCTCACCGGGCTACTTTTCACCTTTCCCTCACGGTACTAGTTCACTATCGATCTCCTACAAGTATTTAGCCTTACCGGTTAGTTCCGGCAGATTCCTCCGAGGTATTCGTGTCTCGAAGTACTCAAGAACAACAACAAAAGAGATATAATAATTTCACTTACGGGGCTATTACCCTCTGGGGCTACGCTTTCCAGCGTCTTCAGTTATCATTATATTTTTTAACTCTTCTCGTTTAATAAAAAACGAAGTTGTTGCCTTACAACCCCCAGCAACATTCCCACAAAACATCTATTGCTAGATGGCGTCGTGAGAATGTAACTGAGTTTGGGCTCATTCCTTTTCGCTCGCCGCTACTCGGGAAATGTCTGTCTTGCGACAGCTTGTTTTCTTTTCCTCCAGGTACTGAAATGTTTTACTTCCCTGGGTTCGCTCCGTTTAATTAAATCAAACGGTCTCCGTAAAAACGGAGGAGTTTCCTCATTCGGAAATCTTCGGGTCAAAGGTTGCTAGGCACCTCACCGAAGCTTATCGCAGCCACGCTACGTCCTTCATCGCCTGTAGGAGTCAAGGCATCCACCATACGCCCTTAGTTTCCCATTAGGAAACCAATGCACCACAATCCCGTGTCGGTCTGTCTAAAGCCGACATCGGGCCTCTTTACACCCTGTTCTATGACATTGTCGATATCAAGAACAGTTACCTTTTTCGTCATGTGTCGTCGGTTCAAGAGACACATGACCGGTTGCGCAGTCTACTCGAAAGCGCTACCGTTTTTCTGTCTACACACCGAAAAGACCCACTTGGGTTACGTGCGCGACAGGATTAAAATTTCAAAAATCGTGTGGTCAGTCGTGTCCGAAATTTTCTGTCTCTCTAAAACTTTCGCTAACTTCTGTAAGTTCGAAGGCTTTAGAGAAACAAAAAACCGCTTTTCGCGGTCTTGATAACGTGCCAAAATTTGACGTGTATCTTTACCGCTTAGGTTATTAAATTACTCGGTGTAAACATATCTAGGTAGAGATAAGTATATTCATATATAGAAAGGTGTCAAATGGCTATACCTATGGGTATAAATATTGGCGAAATCCTAACCAAAAACCACCCATTTGGGTGGTTTTTGTAAAAGAAACTATGTAGTAGAAATTAGTCTCTGTGTGAAATCTCCTGCTTAGTCTTTTCGATGAATCGCGCAGCTGCTTCCTGACCACCGAGGCCAAATGAAAGGCCGATAGCCAAAGATACCGCAACGACAATTCCCGTAAAGAGAGTCTGAATGAACGGTGCTGCAATGTTGAGCTGCTCGAGCGCAACAAGAATTGCAAAGACCCAGATTGCCCACTTTGTAAAGCTACCTAGGAACCGTGCTGATTTGATTTCTGCTGTTCGTGCAGAAGTTGTAACAACTTTCTGCATGATGTCGCCAATAACAGCCGAAAACAAAAGAATGAGAACGGCGATTATTACGTTTGGCAAATAATAGAGCACTACACCCTGAAGGAATGCATTAACTTGGCTCAAATGAAGAACATCAAAGGCTGCAACGAGGAACACGACGATGATGAACCACTTTACAAGTCCACCAACAAAAGCGCCTGAATTCAAAACGATTCCACCGCGTCCTAGTGTGTCTTCAATACCAGATTTTCGAAGTGCCTCATCGATTCGAAGTGAACGGATAACGTGAGCAATTGCTCGACCCACGAGTGATCCAATAAGCCAGCCAATAACGATAATTAAAATTGCAACAACAATCTGTGGTGCAAAATTTATAACGCCTAACCAAAGACCTTGGAAAGATTTAGAAAGAACGTCCCCCCATGTATCTATCATCATAATAATTGTTCATGCGGTACGCGCATGAAGGATTAACCTAATAAATGAGTAACAGATTATATTATACCACTTTCTAGACTATCCTTGGCGAGAGGTTTCCCCAGGATGCTTTTCTTGTAACCCTAGCCTATTTATAAGCGTTTTATGTGGGTAATCCAAAATGTCACGAATGAGCTTGTCGTACATACCAAGACGATACTGAAAATCTCTTGTTTCAAAGAAGGAATACGTGAGGTCTTTTCCGAGTTCAGCCTCAATATCTTTTATTGCAGAATCAACGGCACTACGACGCAAATTATCTCCAACAATAAGAATGTCTACCCGACTATCTTTTTCCTGAGTAAACACCCCGGCAATAATAAGGAGCTTAATTTTGCCGGTTCTGTTGAATTTCCTAACTATCATCCGATCCTGAAGTGGACTCACTTGAATCAAGATTCGCTGAAGTCCATTAAGGTATGCAAAACTATCGTCCAAAAGCCAACCCTTAACTCGTTTCTTAACAACAACCTTTTTGGAATTCACCTTACTCTTTTTACCCTTCTTTTTCTTCACTTCAACTTTTTCTTCTTTTGTAAAAGTTCTTGGCTTGATGAGACCAGCGTCTTGAAGTGCCCTCACATTTAACCTTGCCGACTGGGGAGATATTTTTGTTCGAGCAATAATTTTATCCATATCAAACGAAGTGTTCGGGTTGAATATGAACAATCGCATTATTCTTACCTTGCCGACACTGCCGAATATTTTTTCTAGGATATCCATAATAAATGGGCGATTTAAAATTCAAAAGTTAAAAGTCAAAACTTACTACCCTATTTCGCATTGAGTTTTGACTTTTGTATTTTGACTTTTAACTTGGCCTTATTTCAATTCTATCTTTCCTCCTGCTTCTTCAACTTTCTTTTTGAATGCATCTGCCTCTTCTTTCTTCATGCCTTCTTTGAGCATTGAAGGGACGGCGTCAACAAGATCCTTTGCTTCCTTGAGACCAAGACCGAGAACTTCTTTAACGACCTTGATAATAGCAATCTTGTTTGCACCAGCATCTGTAAGCTTAACGTTCATAGTAGACTTCTCTTCCTCAGCAGGTGCGCCACCGGCTGCAGGACCAGCAACAGCAACCGCCGCAGCTGAAACTCCGAACTTCTTTTCTAGAAACTTTACTAATTCGTTCAAATCGAGGACAGACATCTTTTCGATACCCTCAACGATTTCCTTGAACTTACTTGGGATTTCGATATTTTCCATAATAATTTTTAATATTTAATAACTATACTGACTTCTTTTTTGCAATTTCACTAAGCGAGATAACGAGTCCTTGGATTGGAGAATTGATGAGATTTACAAACTGCGCATGAAGCGTCTGGAGAGACGGAATCTGTGCAATGCTTGTCATCTGCTCCTTGTCTGCAAATTTACCCTCAAAGATACCACCAAGGATTGAAATTTTTTCTTCGAGCTTCTTCTGGAATGCGTATACACCTCTTGCCGGAGCAATAGCGTCAGATCCATAGATAACCCCGAGTTCACCCTCGAATACTGGCTGGTCGCCGGCAATTTTTGCATCACCAAGTGCCTTTCGAACAAGTGACTTCTTCGCTACAAGGTATGTAATGTTTTCTTTGTTGAGAGAACTTCGAACTTCGTTTACGTCGTTTGAAGTTAGCCCGTGAAAGTTCACAAATACAACTGATTGTGAATCTCTGAAAACATCATTAAGACGTTTTAGTATTGTGCCTTTTTTTTCTTTTGTAATAGCCATGAGTTAGGCGTTAAGTCTTACGCACTGAGCTTCATGGAATTTATTCAATTCCTTGAAGCTCGATACATAATTCCCTAGTGCCTGAATTAAAAATCGACCTTTATATAAGGCCTCCGAAAACGCATTAAGCGGAGAAAAACCTCGATAGGTGGAAAATTCCCTTAAGTGATCCTGTTTCGCTCTTTCAGAGTTTCGCAGGACTACGCCTATTGTCTTTGGCCTTAGGTTGAAAAGTATACAGAAATTATACAACCGGTGCAACTTTTATAAATACCCGTAGTGACCGGTGATGAAATAGTTCACCGACAAACTAATAACCAAAATAGCAAGAAACATCACAAGGAATCTAAAAAAGCTTCGGTTGAAATAGCGGGTCATGTTGGGTGTTTATTAGCTTAAAGAAATTATAGCACTCAAAAAAATATTGGTGCAACAAAAAACCACCCATTTGGGTGGTTTTTTGTAACTTTTCTCAACCCTTCACATAACCGTGGTTACTAAAGAATTAAGATCGATCAAAACTAGTTAGCGATTCTACCGTTAGTAGTTTTGAATGTGTTCTGAAGATCAGATGTGAATACAGCGTCTGCTGTAAGAGAATCCGTGTCTCCAAATCCAATACCTGTAAGGATTGCTCGGAACTGATCACCGTCAGCATTTGCCGGAGCAGCTGCATTAGTGATAGTTATTACGAGCTCAAATCTTTCAGTATCACCTTCGTCAACTAAGAATGAATTAGCTTTTTCGTCAGCTGTTGATGTAAGAGTATCAACTACTGAAGAAGAAGCAATACCTGATGAAGAGAAGTCGATGTGGTAACCGATACCCTGACCAACTAGAGGTACTCCACCAGTTGAAGCTGTGCTTGAAGACGTATTAGTCATTTCGTTAGGAATGTATACATTCTCTCCGAATGCTGTGACGTCAAACACGAGTGTCAACTGTGTGTAATCGTTATCATCACCATCAACTTGGAAGTCTTGATGATCCCCACTAACAAATGAAACCTGGATAGAATTTACATATACAGGACTTGCATCGCTAGAAACAGATCCTGTGATATCTGCTGCTGCCAAGTCTTCGCCAGATTCATCCTCGATATTAGAGTAACCTGAAACTTCGAGAAGTGTATCTGTTGTACTTGCAGAAATAGTATCTCCTTCATCAAGATCACCGCTTCCTGTTGTTGCAAAGA
>Ga0209490_10000161_pt1 | contig 72532 bp, 67 predicted proteins | sample MAT06_FD_187209 | JGI IMG/M metagenome (GOLD analysis project Ga0209490, IMG submission 187209) | Freshwater microbial communities from Lake Fryxell liftoff mats and glacier meltwater in Antarctica - MAT-06 (SPAdes) (version 2) | ecosystem: Environmental > Aquatic > Freshwater > Ice > Liftoff...
AACTCGCTCGCGAAGCGGGCGCCTTGCCATCCAACACATTGGAGGATGTCGCACCTACGGAGCTTCTTGTGGAAATACATACAGAAAAAGAAAATGATCGTAGGATGTCGCTCCTATGGATCTTGGTGATTTTACCAATTCTGCACATTATACCAATTCTGTTTATTAATCCCAGATTCCGCATTGGAAATCTATTGTAGCGCGAATCACAATGCGGATTCTAGGTTAAAGTTGAAAGTACATGAATTTGTGAGGGCCAATAATCGGTACATCGTAGATCTCGTCGATCAATTGGAATCCAATCTTTTCATAGAATCCCACAGCTACCACTCGTGCATCGCACCATAAAACATCACAGGCTTTATCTTTAAGTATTTCAATACCTCGCTGCACTAGCATTTGTCCAGTTCTTCTTCCTCTGAAGTCTGGATCAGTGGCCATAGCCCTAAGTCTGTACTGCTTTTCAAAATTGATTTTAGGACTTGCTGTTTCAAAAAAAGATCCAATGGCCACCAATTTTTCACCATCGAAAGTTCCTAAATGAAAGGCATCACTGCGATAATCAAAATCGATGACACTCGTTTCAAAAGTCTTGTGTGGCCATAGAACACGATGACGTAATTCTCTCGACAGTTTTGGGTCTATGTTTCTTACTTCCATTGCTCATCCTCCTCTCCAAATTCCTCTAAGTCCATAAAATCGTCAAGCAGTCTTCGCTCTTTTTTGGAGGGCCTACCAAGACCACGAGGACGTAAATCCCTTGCCTGCAATTTGATCAATTCCAACTTTGCCAATTCATCCGGAGTCGTAATATCTTTTATGAAGGAACCGAGAAGTTTGGCACCAATTCTAGCTTTGGGAAATTCCAAAACCCGAACAGTGAAGTGCACAGGTCCCTTTCTTACTTTTATCTGATCCCCCAATCTCAATTCTCTTGAAGCTTTAATCAGTTCTTCGTTCACCCAGACCTTTCCGAGTTTACATTGAGAGGCAGCCAGAGTGCGGGTTTTATAGACTCTTACGCACCACAAAAATTTATCTATCCTCATCCACCTTTTCAGTTTCGGGTATTGCGCGAATATCTCGTTGCAGCATAAACAGCAACCATATATCAATCATCATATGTGCAATGATTGCCGAGAGTATCCCAACATGAGCAGAGGCATATCCCAATGCACCAATTACGAAGGTGAGTACTACTCCGTAGACACAAATTCGCCATTCTCGCGGATTGAGGTATCCATGTATAGCTACAAAGAAAACAGAAGTAATGACAATACCAAGGAGCGGTTGTATAGCTCCTCGAAAAAGTATCTCCTCTCCCACTCCGGCGCAAAAGGAAACAAACATAATTTCGTTCCATCCCAACTTAAATTGAGCAAACAGATTCACATACTTGGTATTCACCTCTTTCATGAAAGGAAGAGACAGCACCACATGGGCAAGGGCAGCAGAGACAATACCCAAACCTATTCCAATAAGCAATTGTTCCCAAAGTGGAGCTTTGCCAATAATGGTGGCCGAGAGAGAAACCGTTTCTGAGAAAAAATCTATGATAACAGCTACAAGGGGCATGCCGACCAAAGTGGCCAGCGACAACTTCATGATAAGTAAACGATCAGGCTTCATCCTCAGGTATTTCGCGGCGCGATAATTCTCTCATATCAGTGCCACTTGGATTTTGAAAAATTTCGAGATCAAAGAAAGGCACTGTTGCCAAAAGGTGATCAAAAATATCTGCCATCACCAGTTCATAGTCTTCCCATACTTTCTTTTTAGAGAATGCATAGATCTCAATCGGAATACCATCAGCATTGGGTTCTAATTGACGAACCATAAACTCCATGTCTTTGTTGATATCAGGATTTTCTATAAGGTAATTGAGAGCGTAGATCCTAAAAATACCAATATTGGTCATGTGCCTCCCGTTGATCAATACAGATTTGTCTACTTTATTTGTCCTATTGTATTCGTCAATTTCTACTTTGCGTTTCTCCAAATAAGACCTCACTCTTTCCACATTTACGAGTTTATTGAAGAGCTTGTCATCGCAAAATTTGATGCTATCGATTTTAATATTGATATGTCTCTTTATCCTTCTTCCATCGCTTAGTTGCATTCCTCGCCAGTTCTTGAATGAATCAGATACAAGGGCATAGCTCGGTACCAATGTAATTGTTTTATCAAAATTCTGAACCTTCACAGTTGTAAGGTTTATTTCGATCACGGTTCCATCTGCACCGAATTTTTCTACTGTAATCCAATCTCCAATACGAACCAAATCAATTGCACTCATCTGAATGGATGCAACAAAGCCCAGAATTGGGTCTCTGAATAAAAGCAAAAAGACAGCCGTTACAGCTCCGAATCCACCGAGAACAATCCATGGAGATTCATTCAAAAGGATGGAAAGAATAGCGACAAAGGTGATCAGGTAGACCACAATTGTAGCTACTTGTTTGTAGCTTCGAATGGGCTTATCAGCTAGTGAAGGAGCTTGTTCCAATTGAGCTGCTAGAGCCTTCACTATAGCTCTTGCAGCAATCATCACTGAAATTGCAATGTAAATGCGAGAGAGAATCACCGCATATTCGATCCAAGATGGGAAGTCGCGGAATAATGGGCCAATGGCGCGGTTGACTATTAACGAAATAACAATTAAAGCGAGACTTCTAAAAACCTTGTACTCAAACAGTTTATCGTCCCACTCCGATTTGGTTTTTGTTACCAAATTTTTCACCACGCGTATAAGAAGAACACGCACAACCACCCATATCAAGTAACATGACAGAGCAAGGGCCGTAAAGCCAACAAACAAGAAGGCAATAGCACTTCCTCTACCGGGTCCCAATTGATTAAACAACCAATCCCGCAGCCATTCAAATAATTCAGCGAAATTCACAGCGCGAAATTAGGGATATGTTTGTAGAAGCGAAATAGACATCACGTTTAAACCACAAAAAGATGCAATTCTTACCGGAAGAAATAGAGCAATATGCAGACCTACACACAAAAGGTGAAAGTGCATTACTCAGCGAATTGAGTCGCGAGACCTGGCAAAAGGTAGTTATGCCCAGAATGCTTAGTGGCCATGTCCAAGGGCGTTTTCTCAGCATGATTTCGAAACTGATACGTCCGAAATACATTTTGGAAATTGGAACTTATACCGGCTACAGCGCCCTGTGTTTGGCTGAAGGCTTGCAAGAAGATGGCAGACTTTACACTATAGACATAAATGATGAACTGCAATGGATTCAGGACAAATACTTTTCGCAAAGTCAAAGATTTGATGCCATTGAACGGATTTTTGGAAACGCCAAAGACATAATTCCCAACATTGACGCGTCATTCGACCTTGTATTTATAGATGCGGACAAGGACAACTATTTGAATTATTACCATTTACTGATCGATAAACTGAAGCCGGGTTCGGTCATTTTGGCCGACAATGTTTTGTGGAGTGGCAAAGTGATCCATCCTGCGGCACCTTCTGACATTGAAACCAAGACACTTCAAGAATTCAATAATTATGTGCACAAAGATGAGAGAGTCGAAAACATTTTACTTCCTATCCGCGACGGTTTGATGATGCTCAGGAAAAAATAGCCAAATTTCTGATTCAACAATTTAAGAAAGCGCCAACCAGTTCTTTAAGATCATTGATCCGTGGGGTGTAAGAACGCTTTCGGGATGAAATTGCACTCCGTAAATCGGTAAAGAAGAATGTTGCATTGCCATAATATAATTCTCCGAATCTCGCATGGTTACCTCAAAGCCATCAGGCAAAGGGTCAGATACAACCCACGAGTGATAATGACCTATCTCTATAGAACTTGGAAGACCGCTGAACAAGGGTGTTTTGACTATGATAGAGCCTGCTGAAGATTGACCATGTTTTACTTTTGGAAGATTAATCAATTTTCCACCAAAAGCCTCAGCGATCGCTTGATGCCCAAGGCATACACCGAGAATTTCTTTGGAACTATAATACTTTTGAATCACAGAATTGACTACCCCTGCATCTTTTGGCAAACCCGGTCCGGGCGAAATGACTATTCGTTTGTAATTTGAAACTTCATCTAAAGAGATTTCATCATTTCTAAAAACACTCACCTTTTCATCGGTAAGTTTTTCCAGCATGTGAAGCAGATTAAATGTAAAACTGTCGTAGTTGTCTATGATTAATATGGACATTTTCGCCCTGTATTTCTACAACTAGGCTCCCATTACCATTTTCACCTTGTCTGCAGCTTCCTGAAGAGTAATAACGCTGTGAACCGCCAATCCAGACTCATCGATCAATTGCTTGGCCTCTACCGCATTTGTTCCTTGCAAACGCACAATGATTGGCACATTGATATTACCAATATTTTTATACGCGTCTACTATTCCTTGAGCCACTCGATCGCAACGAACAATACCTCCAAATATATTTACAAGAATTGCCTTTACGGTAGGATCTTTCAAAATCATTCGAAACGCTATTTCCACTCTTTTAGCATCCGCCGTTCCACCTACATCTAGGAAGTTGGCAGGCTCACCTCCGCTCAGTTTAATAATGTCCATCGTTGCCATAGCAAGTCCGGCACCATTCACCATACAACCCACGTTACCTTCAAGTTTTACATAGTTCAAACCGGCTTCGCCTGCTTCCACTTCGGTAGGATCCTCTTCGGAAACGTCTCTCATTTCGGCATATTCCTTGTGACGAACCAGACCATTACCATCGAGGGTTACTTTCGCATCAACGGCTACAATTTTATCATCTGAAGTTTTTAGCACCGGATTTATTTCGAACATAGAAGCGTCGCAACCTACATAAGCAGCAAAAAGTCTTTTTACAAAAACTTGAAGTTCTTTGGAAGCTTGACCACTCAGGCCAAGGTTGAAAGCGATTTTACGACACTGGAAATCATTCACACCTGTAAGAGGATCAACAGCCTCTTTAAAAATACGTTCTGGAGTGTTGTGGGCCACATCCTCGATGTTCATACCACCGTCAGGGGAATAAACAATAACGGGTCGACCGATGGCGCGATCCAAGAGAATAGACATATAATACTCCTTTGGTTCAGAAGCACCCGGATAGTACATATCCTCAGCAATAAACACTTTGTTGACTAATTTTCCTTCTTTCTTCGTTTGAAGAGTTACGAGGTGACCACCCAGAATAGCCGCAGATTTTTCGCGCACGGCATCTTCATCTTTGGCAATTACAACGCCTTTCGAACCTGTTTCAGTAACAGTTCCTTTCCCTCGACCACCAGCATGAATCTGCGCCTTCAATACAAACACAGGAGTATTGGTCTCAGACTTCAGTTTTTTGGCCATAGCTACTGCCTCTTCCGGAGAATCGGCCACATAACCTCTTTGCACTGTAACCCCAAAAGATTGGAGTATTGATTTTCCCTGATATTCGTGAATATTCATAATGATTCTGTCAATTTGCGGTGGCGAAAATACGAGAGATTAACTGAAAGGCACCTCTAAAAACCTGTTTCACGTTTCGACTATCTTGGAGAATAGAACCAATCACCGCACATACATTCGGACATTCTTTTTCGAATACTTCACCAAATCTATTACCGTTCTATGAATCTGTAATAGTCCAATTCCGTTTTACTTCATTGGTCTATAGCACCCACTCTCACATCATTTACCACTTCATACTTATAAAATAGTTTCGACTATCTAACCCAGAAGCAGAATTGGTATAAGTTACAGAGCGTCAGACTATGCTCCTTTCCTGACTTGCGGTCAGGATCTAGTCTTCGAGGAAAATGTCCCCCAATCAAGTGGTAGAATAAAAGTTTGTTTTCTCCTATCATAAAGACTTTTCTTCCACTTAGATTTGAGCATCTCCGCTACACTCAAAACAGGTTTTTAGAGTTGCCCTGAAAGTGAAAAGTGCAGACATCAGGAGTGAATTTGATCGGATTCACAAGTCCCAATTTGGTGTGTGAAAAAGATATGTTTAAAACCGCCCATCTTTCATTACCATAGCTCTATCGGCCATTCCGGCAAGATCTTCATTGTGAGTAACGATAATAAAGGTTTGATTGAATCGGTCTCTCAAATCGAAGAACATTTGATGGAGTTCGCGTGCATTCTTTGAGTCAAGGTTTCCGGAGGGTTCATCCGCCAAAATGACCTTAGGACTATTGACCAAAGCTCTTGCTACGGCAACACGCTGCTGCTCTCCTCCACTCATTTGATTTGGCTTATGCTCCAGCCTATCGCTGAGACCTAAAAACTCAAGCAATTCGGTTGCCCTTTTCTCAGCCTTTTCTCTTTCTACTTTACCAATGAATGCAGGAATACATACATTTTCGAGCGCCGTGAACTCCGGTAAGAGGTTGTGAAACTGAAATATGAATCCAATATTTCTATTGCGGAACCTTGCCAATTCTCGCATGGAAAGTTTGCTTACGTCATCACCATCGTACAATACTGATCCGGCATCAGGTCTATCTAAAGTGCCGACAATATGCAGCAAGGTGCTCTTTCCTGCACCAGATGCCCCAACAATTGATACAACCTCTCCCTGATTTATAGCAAGATCGACTCCCTTCAATACATCGAGGTTTCCGTACTTCTTGGTGATGTTTTTAATTTCTATCATCGTGGCAAAGATGGGGGATGCAAGCCAAAGAGTAAATAATACTTCATTAGAACATTCGTTACAATGAACTTGTAACCCAGATTTTACACTTGAAATCTATTACATCATTGAAAGTCTGCAATGACGGCGCTTTCTCGATTTTCATTTTCACCGTATGTTTCATACCGTTTATCCCGCATTACACAATAGGGCAATTTTTGTAGAATGCGTGCAGGATTCTCAAATCTAAGAGATAGAATACTGTATTGATCGGCAAAATTAGGGTGCAATTTTTCTATCGCTTGATTTGGGTTCATGTATCTGTAATTGTCCAATTCCGTTTCACTCCTTTGGCCTTTAACAGCTACTTTGACGCATTTACCATTTCGTGCATGCCAGATGCTGCAGTGCATTACCCAAAAAAACTTCCAATGCACAATGCGGCATGGACTATTTAATAAGCAGAATTGGTATAATACGCTTTCAAATGCACCCAAATCACAAGAGGGATATTCGATGTTGCTTTGGTGAATATGCAAATGGCTTGATCTTGTGTCCCGAAGAAGGCGTTATTTGAACATACTCCCTTGAGTCAAACGGGATAAAAATCTTGCGAGAACTCCCGTATTTTTTGCCTTTCAGCGTTTCAACTGCAAAATCTGGGTTTAAAAAAGAGGAGCTTCACAATGAAACTCCTCTTTGTTTTAGTTAAGGAAACCTCTAAAAACCTCTCACTGCGAGCCTACCTCACAATTAAGGTTTGTCTGAAAATGTGAGCAGCATTATTCGCTGATTTCACTTCAATCATGTAAGTACCGGCATTTAGAATTTCATCAAATAATATTTGCGAAGTACTATTTGATTTATATACTATTTGACCTAGGCTATTATAAATCGAGATATTACAAGAGATGCCCGCAGGAGTTTTTATGGTAAAAAGACCATCCGTTGGATTTGGGTATATTAAAACATCAGTTCCAAAATTTTCTACAATCGACACTACATTGAAACCTTCTGACACCAATGTACCGCAGGAATTGGTGTAAGACAACGTGTATTCACCGCTTTCCGTGGCCTCATAAGTGGTATTTTCCGCACCTTCGATATCAGTACCATTGAAGTACCATTGAATTTCGTCAGTTTGATTCCAGTTGTTGGCAGACAAGATGTTATTTACATAGCTCACTGCCGGTTGAACCGGTAAAGTGCTTGATATTATAACTTCTCCAACTTTGAATTTCGCTTGAAACTCACCCACTTCGTACACGAGTTTTAATTGATAAGTGCCCGGTTCATCGTAAGTATGCGAGACCATTCCGGTGCATGCATCACTTACATTTCCATCACCCATTTCAAAGTAACAATTGGTATATTCGATGTTGATGTCTGAATAGTTTTGAAGTTCTATGGTTCCACATGTTCCGGTATATTCAACATCCGCTTCGAGGGTGCTGAGCATACATACATCTTCAACAAAATTTTGCTCCTCAACGCAAAACTGGACGAAGCTATCACCAGCGAGGAATACCCAAGAATCAAGTATAGTATCTGATGCATCTGCAACAGCTAATTTGATGTGATAAACTTCGCCAACCACCAAATCACCAATGCTTGCATGCATGAGCGCTGTGAGTCCGTCGGCTTGAACATAAAACCCATCACTAGCGTATGGTTCGGTGTATCCATCTCCGTTATCTACGTAGTACGCTTCATTTAAAGTTGAGTTTACATTGTTGATCGAAACAGGTAAAGTTGTTCCGGGAACCAAAGCAATGTTCATGGCTCCATTTGTATAAGGACCGGAAATTCCAGGGCCGCTTACAAAAAATCCAAAACCATCGTTGAATGCCGAGTACACAAATTCAAGATATTCCTCTGAACCGAAAACAAATTGAAAATCTAGCGAATCGCCTGTGGCAATAAAATCAAACTCTACTACTGACCAGTCATTGGCAGAATAATTATCCAAAATACTCATTAGATCAGCATCAATACTATTATAATATTCTGTAGACGATGATGAATGATTACCTTGATTGTTTGGACCGATAGCACCTGTAACATCTCCGGAGCCCATTATTATACCATTAGAAATACCTAGGCCAGCGTTGGTACCATCAAAAGTGCCTATAAATGTGGGATCTCCATAGTGCGCAACATTGGCAACAAATATTCCATTGGCCAAAAAGACATCCTCAATGACTTGTTCTGCTGGTTGAGTATTATCTACGACCAATTGCGAATGAAGTTGACATGTCAACAACACCGCAAAAACGAGAGCGTAAAAATGTTTCATATTAGAAAGATTTGGTTTTGATGAAGAACGACACACTAAAATTACACATTTTTGAAACACTAACAGATATTTCCCTAAAAATTAACAGCTTCGATCTGCAAATCCCTCATTTTCGACAGCATTACAACTCAATGATCAAGCCTATGCTAGGCAGCACCGAATTATTAGAATTTACCAGATAATTTGGCAAATACCTTGAAGCATTATTGGGGTCTACAATTGGATTTCCATTTTCATCCCTCAGTACATCAAGAGTCGGTTTTAGAGGGATTACGTTATTATAGACATTTTGAATGTCCAGGAACAAATTCAACGTCCATTTAGCGAAGTACCATTTTTTATCTACGCGAACATCCAACTGATGGAAACTCTCAATTCTTTGACTGTTGAGTCTGGTATAGTCAGGTATTCCCACCCTAATGGCGTCCCAAGTAGATACATCCAATGAAGCCTCTTCACTATCCGGCGTATAAGGAAGTCCTCCGCTATACGCGAATCTAAATCCGACTTCGTAATTTCGTTTCAACTGAACGCCACCTGTCATACTAAGCAAATGACGACTGTCCCAACTAGATGCCACGTACTTTCCGTCGACACCTGTAAATTCACTTCTTACAAATGTGTAAGCCACAATACCATAAAAACCATTATACAATTTCTGACGAAGAAGCAATTCAAGACCATACGCTCTGCCGAGACCGCTGGATGATAAATCCTCATTGCCGATTACGCCAAAATCAGCACCAAAATTTGCCAAACTGATTCCCCTCAGAACACTGATTGGATATTGGCTGTACTTTTTATAAAAACCCTCAAGTGTTATTGTCCTGTTCGACTTTTCGCTATCAAATTGAATACCTGCCGCCAATTGATCATTGCGGATATACTTCATACCGGTGTTTACAAGCACATCATTACTTCTAAATCCCAAAGCGGTGTATGGAGGCAGTTGATAGTATATCCCCGAGCCGGCATTAAAACTCCAATTAGGTTTGAATTGCCACTTGAGTGAAATTCGAGGTGAAAGTTGATCTAAAGGATTTCTCATTTCGGAACCAAAGTCATTGACATCGGTTCTCATCCCTCCTGACATTGTGACTTTATTATTGAAAAGACTCTTGCTGAGCTGGAAAAAAGCTTGAGCCTTGTTGAAACTCAAATCTGATCTATAGTTGACAAAAACGGTGTCCGAAATAAGGGGATTAAAGTCGGCAAAAGCGGATCGATTTGAATACACCGAACGCTCCAAACCGAGTCCATATAAGAATCTCCAACCCTTTTGAGGAAACAACTTTCGTTCAATTCTTATTTTATTTTCTTGTTCTCTGCTGACATAATCAAAAGTTTTGGAAAGACTTTCATCGTTATTAATATACTTGAAAGCCTCATTTTGAAGCATATTTCTACTGACCACTACAGACCAACTACTATTTTCGCGGAAGTTGTCCCATCTAGTCCCAATAGTATAATTCCATTGTTTGTTGGTCACCAAATTTTCTAGTAGATATCTGTTGCGAAGAAAATTCTCATCGTCGGCAGTGGTTTTCAATTTCAAATTCAAATTGAAATCATCTAGGGCGCCAAGACTGATAATAGTAATTTTGTTTCGATCGTCAGGCCGCCACGACCATTTCAAATTATAGTCGTTATATGTAGGTAAAAAGGGCAATTCTAACAAAGCAAAAAGCGCTTGCAGGTAGGACCTTCTGACAGAAAGCACCATTCCCGATTTTGCGCCTGTTGGGCCTTCCACAGTAACTCCAAGATCACTGCTACCTACCACCATATTCAGAGTACGTTTATCGGTTCTAGGCTCTTTAAAACTGAATTCCATGAGGCTGCTCAAAGCATTTCCCCTTGCCACCGGAAAAGAACCGGAGTAGAACTCAACCTCATTTATTAAGTCTACATTTATAAGACCAACTGGACCTCCACTGGCACCTTGCGTAGCAAAGTGATTGATATTGGGTATTTCAATTCCATCAATATAAAATCGGTTTTCATTGGCAGCACCACCTCTAATAATGATGTCGTTTCGAAAAGTGGGAATGATAGCAACTCCTGGGAGCACACGAATAACTTTAGAAATATCTCTGCCTCCACCCGGATTTCGTTTAATTTCGCTCGTACCAATGGACCGAGCCGAAAGCGGGGATTCTTCGCTTCTAGAAATAGATGAAGCCTTTATTTCTACTTCCTTCAATCCAATTGAAGCCACTCGCAAGAGACCTTCCACTTCTGCAGGCCTGTCTCTAGTGATTTCCAGCTCAAAAACCACATATTTCTCGTATCCGAGGGCCGAAATTTCCAGATTGTAAAAACCTGGAGCAATATCTTGTATCACAAATAACCCATCGATATCCGCAGTTACCGTAACGCTTAATCCTTGGATAGAAACCAAAGCAAATGGCACTGGCTCACTGGTGTCAAAGTCCTTGATTTTACCGGAAACGGATGAATTCTGACCAAAGCAAAAACTCGATAGAAAAATGAAGAAGGCAAGTTGTAGAAATTTCATTCGCTGAGAACAAAGGGAAAGTAATTTTGTTCTCGGCGCAAAGAAAAACGCTCAGGGTCTCACCCAAATGCTTCTTTCTATGAAGTTTTCAATACCTATCCCAGCCAATGACTTGCCTGAGTTCGGTTGTTGGCGCCAATTTTCTTGAATAGAGATCTCAGATGAGTCTTCACCGTGTTTTCAGAAATATTCATTTCCGCTGCCATTTCGTGGTTGGTTTTCCCAAGCCTTAATAGCAGAAGAAGTTGTCTTTCCCGAGTAGAAATCTCGTCATTTGATTTTGACATATGGCAGAACTGAAGTATCCCACAAATGAAAGGAAAGTACTCTTATAGCAGTTCATCCATTCGGGTGAAAAAAGAATGAAAAGTCAACTTAAAATTTTATTCAACTTAAACAAGACCTCAGTTCTATTGTGAACATCCAATTTCTCGTAGATATTTAAAAGATGTGACTTTACAGTATTTACCGAAAGAAAAACGCATTCCCCAATTTCCTTATTCGACTTTCCCTCTCTGAGATTGAGCAATATCTCAAATTCCCTTTCCGACAAAGGACTAGGAATATGAGCATTCAGCGATTCGATGGTTAATATTCGCTCTACCGATCTCCTAGTATTCATGTGATTGAAAACCGCAATTTCCAGTGATGTGAGTAAATCACTTTCGTCAAATGGCTTCACCAGATATCCCGCTGGCCTGGTCTCCTTCACCCTTTCGATGGTACCTCGATCCGCATGTGACGTCAAAAACACAAAAGGAATTCTGTAATTTTTATTTATCTCATGCGCCACTTCGATTCCATCGGGTTCGCTGCCTAGTGAAATATCTAGTAATGCCGCATCCGGATTTTTAGTGGCCAGCATTTCAATAGCCATTCTGCCATTCGATGCAATGCCGACAACATCAAAACCCACATCTCTCAACTGATTGGATATGTCTGTGGCCACCAAAGGCTCATCCTCTACTACCAATATTTTCACTTTGGCCATATCACGCGCTCCTTTTATAGTTTGTTATAGACAATTCCACTTCTGTTCCATTATCGCCCTTCACTTTCCATTCTGCTCCCAGCTTTTGAGCAAATGCCTCTATCATTTTCATACCGAACGAATCCGCTCTCTTTTCACTTTGGCTCATTCCAATTCCATCGTCCTTCACAACGAGCAAAAGGACGCCATCATTCTCTTTTAAGCTTACTAAAAGGGTACCTTCTTCTCTTCCTTCAAAAGCATATTTGAGGGCATTTGAGATCAGTTCATTTAAAATCAATCCAAGGGGAATAGTGGTGTCCACATCCAAAATCATATTTTGGATGTCTGTTTTAAAATCAATTCGATCATGATCCACTTTGTAAGAATTAAATAAACTCGAACTCAACTTACCCACATAGTCCTTTACATCAATGCCCGTGAGGTTTTCCTCGCTATACAGATTTTGGTGTATGATGGCCATACTTTTCACCCGGTTTCTACTTTCGTTCACTGCTTCGAGCGCTTTTGCATCAGTGATATCTCTACTTTGGATGTTTAATAGGCTGGATACAACTTGGAGATTATTCTTCACTCGATGATGTATTTCTTTCAATAGAAACTCCTTTTCATGCAGGGCCTTTTCAACCAAAGCGTTTTGTTCTGCTAGTTTTTTATTCGTCCTAGATTTGTTCATGGCAATAATAGCCACAGATGCTAAAATGAGCACTGCCAGTATGATTGCCAAAATGTAAAACTTTCGTTGCTCGGCACTGCTCTTTAAGGCCAAATCTTTAACTACAATCTCCTTCTCTTTCTTTTCAGTATCATATTTCGTGAGCATGTTCAGTATTAACTCATCTTTATCTTTACTGAAAAGACTATCACTATATATTCTATGCTGACCTGAGAACTCGTAAGCCAATTTAAAATCGCCCTTTCTTTCTGCCAGCAACATGTTTTTCCAATACGCGTCTCTAGTTTCTTTCAAAGCCTGAGATTCCTTAGCAATTTGAAGACTTTTCTCACAGTGCATATCAGCGCTATCCAATAAGTTGAGGTTCATGAAACAAAAGCACATATTGGCATGAATAATCGAAAAGGTCAGTGGATCATAACTGTAATCCACATGCTCCATAGCCTTGTTGTAATAAGGAAGGGCTTCTTCAAATCTTTGTTTTTCTTGAAATGTGTTTCCTATTCCCATGAGGGAGTATCCTCTAAAATCCTCATTGCCAATTTCGGCAAACGTTTTTTCACAATCAACATAAATCTCGTATGCCCTGTCCTGTTGATCCATCTTGTTGTAGTGCTCGGCCATATTAAACATTACAGATGCCTCCCATTCACGATCGGGAATAGACCTGAACAAATCGAGGGCCTTCTGATAAAACACCAAGGTTTCATCATATTTTTCCCTAAATTGGTATGAAGCAGCTATGTTATTGTACATCATGGCAGTCATGAATGTATCCTTCAAGTTTTCATAGATCGGAAGTGCCTTTATGTAGTTCTCTATCGCACTCTCATGAAAACCCTGGGCGCTAAATGTCATTCCAATGAGGTTGTAACCTCGAGCTGTTTCACTTGTATCGTTTGCAGCTATTGCTTCTTGAAGGTAGGTATTGCTGTAGGCAAATGCCGTATCGTTTTGACAGTACAAAGTGTTTCGAACAATATTGCTGAGGGTGATAAGTCGTTTTTCCACATTCTCCTCGGTTTTAAGCAAAGTTTTTAGGCTATCAAGCTTTCGCTCATCTTGAGAAAATATCAGATTTGATGAGAGCAAAACCATCATCAATACCCCAAAGGCAGACTTAGCAAATTTATGTAGAGACATCATATCGTTCATTGGTGGCTACCTGCGAAAATACAAATGAAACATAGGGTTTCAACAAGGATTCCAAGTGTTTCATCCTAAATCCAATTAAATTTGGCGCAATGGTTGTATCCTTTCTCAACAAAGCAATGACATGATAAGACTCTTACTCCTCAGTATCCCTATAATCCTCATTGGATGTGCCCCGCAGAAAAAGTTGATGCAGGAAGCTTCGACTCTCGAAAAAGGTGGATTAAGAGAAGAGGCTTTCCAAAAGTATTCTGAAATCTACCAAGGTTGGAATAGCGCTGAAGCCCGGGTAGGCATGAAGCGATCAGCCCAAGAAATACTAAACTTCAAACTCTCCGAAGCACGAATGTCGTGTATGAGTGGAAACTACGAAACAGCTCTTAAGAAATACGAAGAATCATTTGCATACGAACAGCGCTTTCACGAGCTCGAATTGAACAGCGGGTCTATGGCAAACGATGCGTACAACGAGTGCCGATCGGAGTACTTTCAATCTTTGTACGAGCAAGCTGAAGACATGGTGTTGAATGAAGAATTCGAAGGAGCTCAAAAGTTGATCAACAAACTATACAGCATTGATCGCACAAACAAACAAGTTCAATACCTCGAGACGATGTGTGAAATTCTGCCTAATTACAATGCCGGCAAACAGGCTTTTGAGTTGGGAATGTATAGAGATGCGCACATCTACCTCACTGAAGTAACCCGTTTAGATGCCGCATTTAGAGACTCCAAAGAACTCAAAGAAGAATGTTTGAAACTAGCTGGATACACCCTTGCCTTTGTACCTATATATAATAGCAAAGTGAATGATGTTGTGGAATCCACGCTCGGCGCTGCTGTGAAGGACAACATTCTTTCTCTTGAAGACCCTTTTGTACACTTAGTTGAAAGAGAAAATCTGAATCATTTATTAAGTGAGCAAAAACAGAGCATGGAGGGTATATTCGATGAAAACAAAGCTATTCAAGCCGGCAAATTGATGGGAGCACGATTTTTGATTACCGGTGAGGTCATTTCATTTGAATCAAGTTTGGGTAGACTTCAAGAAAATGAAAGGAAGGGCTTCTTAGGTAGCACTGTAGCTGCTAAACGTGTACGATACAGGGAATACAGTCGCAACCGCGTGATGAGTGCTTCTTTTCGCTATCAAATTGTAGATGCACTCACCGGAAGAATTTATGCTTCGGAAACCATTCCATTTTATGCATCTGAAAAAGCTGAATGGGCTGAATTTACGGGCGATCCAGATATGCTTTGGCCCGGCGAATGGAAGTATCAATTAATTGCAAGTCAGGAAGACTATATCGATAGGGACAAAAAACAGGCGCTGCTAGAAAAATTCAAAGCGCTCCAAGAACCGCGTTCGGAACTAGAGTTGCAGTTGGAGCTATGCGATTTTGTAGGAAACAAAGTTTCTGGTGCGATCGGAAAGTTCAGACCTGAATTAAATAAATAAATAAGCGTTTTCATTGTAGCTTTGTATAGTGCTGAAAAAAACCAGAAAACATTACATTCCTTCTGAAAGTGAGCTCCGCAAATTGTATTTGACTATTTTTCCGGAGATATTCGCAGAACTGACGGGCTCGGGCTTCAAAGAAAAGCAGACTTCAGAAATCATGGTTGAAGCAATGACCAGGGTTATTAAAGGAATGAATATTCACACGGATGAAAACGTATTTGATTTCAGAAAAAATATAAAGGAACAAGTCAAGTTAGTTCAACATGAAATTCTAGGGACTCAATTCTTGAATACGCCCATTAAAGACCAAGCGATTTTATACGATTTTCTCGATACTAATTCTCCGATCGAATCGGACATCTTGACACAATCGTATTTCAATCATCACTCGGACAAAGAGACGATGAAGCAACTGAATTGGACAGAAATTCGAAAAGTACAAGAAACCAAAATCCGTGCGATAAACAAATTACTCGGCCTTCTAAATGCCTCGCCGCAGTTGAAGTCAAAATTAAAGGAGTTAGTCTGAATTATGGATCAAAACAGATTGACACTTTTCGAAAGATTCCGATCGATGGACCTTCCTGCCCATGAATTGCATACGTTTAATCACTTATTGCAGTCAGATCGGATCTTTAGAAATGAATACGAAAACTTCGAATTAATAACTAAATGTATCCACAAGGTCGGAGAATTGGGGCTTCGAAATGAAATAATGGATTGGCATAAATACGCATATAAAAATTCGGCACAGAAAAATCAGTTTTCAAAATACCTGCTATATGTAGTGATCTTTTGCGGAATGTTCAGTTTGTCCTTCTTTTTATTCTATCAGACGGATTATTTGAAAAATGAAAGAAATTTCAATGAACTCTTTGGTCTTTATCCCATTCATCTGTCCGCGCAAAATCCCAATTTCAGAGCAATACAATCTGCCTTTGACCAAGGCAATATGGAAGCTACCATACACGCACTAAACAGCACGCCCGTAAATATTCTACCAACTCACAGTCGCTCTTTTTATCGTGGAGTTTGCTCGCTTGCACTTACAGAACCCCAGACTCAGCAAGCCATTGACGACTTCCACGAGGTGTTAGCCGTTTATGGCCCGCATTCCGATGATGCCCATTGGTATTTGGCTCTAGCTTATTTATATGAAAGCAACCAATCTTCGGCCCGTAGCCATCTAGAGGCCATTTCCCTAGACTACCATCCGGAGGCAGTGCGACGTTTCTACGCAATACTAGATAATTGAATCCAATTTGTTCAAGATTTCGTGATTGCCAAAACCGCGAGGTCTTCTTTTTTAACATTTTTATTATGCACGCATAACATTTTTCACTAAACTTGCGTACTAATTTAATTTATGAAACCCGAAGAAACGATAGATTTTCACATCCGCTGGACTTGGGCGAAGATCTCGCGAATGTACAATATAGAAGCCTCCAAAAACGGAGGAACCATGAGTATTGGATATGTACTGCTCAACATTGATAAGGAGGGTACTCCAAGCACACAACTCGGTCCGCGCATGGGCATGGAACCAACGAGCCTTTCGAGGGTTTTGAATACAATGGAAGATCAAAAATTAATTGTTCGAAGAGTCGATAACAAAGACCGTCGCGTGTCGAGGGTGTTCCTTACCAAAAAAGGAGAGCAAATGCGCGAGGTGTCGAAAGGTGTGGTAATAAAATTCAACGAAAAAATTCGCGAGAGAATTTCAGGGAAAAAGCTGGATGCATTCTTTGATGTTATGCAATCCATCAGCTTGATCCTTGAATCTGAAGAATTATTCGAATCAAAACATTTAGCGTCATGAAAACAACAATCAAAAAAGTAGCCGTTCTGGGAAGCGGTGTCATGGGTTCCCGAATAGCTTGTCATTTTGCCAACATAGGAGTGCAGGTTCTTTTGCTGGACATTGTTCCAAAAGAACTTAACGCAATTGAACAGGCAACGGGTAAAATACTAGAACAAGCTTCGGTTCGCAATAGAATAGTGAATGAAGCCTTGCAGGCGGCTCTCAAATCGAACCCCTCACCTATTTACTCTAAAAAATTTGCCGGTAGAATTACAACTGGCAACTTCGACGATGATCTTGCAAAAATCAGTTCCTGTGATTGGGTTGTGGAAGTGATCGTTGAACGGCTCGATATAAAACGATCACTATTTGAGAAAGTAGATGCGCTTCGAAAGCCGGGTACGTTGATTACAACAAACACATCAGGAATTCCGATTCATCTTCTAATTGAAGGGAGAAGCGAGGACTTTAAATCTCATTTCTGTGGGACTCACTTCTTCAATCCACCACGCTACTTAAAACTTCTTGAAATTATTCCATCGGTTCACACTAAAACTGAAGTCATTGAATTCCTTAGCGATTATGGCATCAGATACTTAGGCAAGAACACTGTATTATGTAAAGACACTCCAGCCTTTATCGCCAATAGGGTCGGTGTGTACAGCATACAAGCTTTGTTCCATCTTGTAAAAGAAATGGGATTGACAGTAGAGGAAGTGGACAAATTAACCGGGCCTGTATTGGGACGTCCGAAGAGTGCAACCTTCCGCACATGCGATGTGGTGGGTTTGGATACTTTGATACACGTTGCAAATGGAGTAAGAGAAAATTGCCCACATGACGAAGCCCGCAGTGCCTTCGAAATTCCAGACTACGTTCAAAAGATGTCGGAGTTAAAACGATTTGGAGATAAAACTGGAGAAGGTTTTTACAAGAAAATCAAAGATTCAAATGGCAAGTCCGAAATCCTTTCGATGAACCTGCAGACCCTTGAATATGGACCCCAGCATAAAGCGAAATTTGCAACTTTAGAAAGCACGAAAACCATTGACTCCCTCATTCAAAGATTGCCAGTTTTATTCAAGGGAAAAGATAAGGCAGGTGAATTTTACCGCAAATCATTCTCTGGACTATTTGCTTATGTAAGTAATCGCATTCCTGAAATCAGCGACAATATTTTCAGTATTGACGATGCCATGCGAGCGGGCTTTGGCTGGCAATTGGGACCCTTCGAAAGTTGGGACATCATTGGATTAGAAACCGGAATATCCGAAGCGGAAAAAAACGGTCATTCTATAGCCGCCTGGATAAAAAAGATGGTAGCTGATGGCAACAAGAGTTTCTACAAAATTGAATCAGGAATAAGATACTATTATGATGTTTCTGCGGGCAGCTACAAGCCCGTTCCTGCTCCTGAAGGTCAGATCGTACTTGCACATATTCCCGAAAGTGAGGTAGTTTGGAAAAACAATGGCTGTATCATTCGCCATCTAGGAGACGGAATACTTTGCTGCAGTTGGGATACCAAAATGAACACTATTGGCGGAGAAGTAATTGAAGGACTGAACAAAGCAGTTGATCTAGCCGAGAAAGAATATCGAGGACTCGTTTTGTACAACGATGGAGAGAATTTTTCTGCAGGTGCCAATGTCGGAATGATATTTATGTTAGCTGTAGAGCAAGAGTATGAAGAGCTAGATATGGCCATACGCACATTCCAACGAACGGTAATGCGCATGCGACATTCATCCATACCTGTAGTGGGTGCTCCGCACAATCTTGCCTTGGGTGGAGGTTGCGAATTGAACCTGCACGTAGACAAAGTAATAGCACATGCCGAGACCTATATGGGTCTTGTAGAGATGGGAGTCGGTGTAATCCCGGCAGGCGCAGGTTCTAAGGAATTTGCCTTGCGTTTGTCTGATGAAATAAAGGACGGTGACATAAAATTGAATGCCTTCCGCAATCGATTCTTAACGATAGGTCAGGCCAAGGTGAGCACTTCTGCACATGAAGCATTTGAGCTTGGCTATCTCCGCATAGGAATTGACGAAGTTGTTGTCAGTCGAGAACTTCAACTTGCGCGTGCTAAAGAAGCTTGCCTCGAGCTTGCCGAAAACGGATACACTCAACCTGAGTTGCGAAAGGACATAACGGTACTTGGCCAAGAAGCTCTCGGTATTGTGTATGTTGGAGCAAACAGCATGAAGAGTGGGCACTACATCAGTGAACACGATCAACTAATTTCTGAAAAGTTAGGATTCGTAATCGCGGGGGGAGATCTTTCTGCTCCCACACAGGTGAGTGAAACATATTTGCTCGATCTTGAAAGAAAAGCTTTTCTTGAATTGTGCAAGCAGAAAAAATCTTTAGAACGCATGCAGTCGTTGGTTACATCAGGTAAAATTTTAAGGAATTGATGAACCCATATTTCGAAATATCAAAACACTTACGTGGGCATAAAATAAGATACCTCCTTGCCGGAAGCCTTGCCTCCAATTTATACGGGGCTGAAAGAGCAACCCGATATATTGCTCTCATTGTTGATTTTGAAAAAGAGAACCATATCACGTTTGAAAAAACTCTATGGAAAATAATACGTCCAGTTCGGAAAACACGCAAGCCTTTATGGCAAAAGAGAAAAATTTTCCCGGGAACAATGGGGATTTATCTTGCAAGAACATCTTGAATTGGCTCGAAGAATATCAGGAATTTATGGTCAGATTTCAGACCTTAGAATATCTGAAGGATATAATGAAGTTACAAGGAAATAAATACGGGATCTACACCCAAGAAGTAATAGACCTCACATACAAAACCCGCAAAGTATAGAACAATGAACGCATACATCATTTCTGGCTACAGAACGGCAGTCGGTAAGGCTCCACGAGGATTTTTTAAAAATTATCGTCCCGATGATTTAGGTGCCCGAGTTATAGAACACATCATGGCCGGTTTGCCTCAATTGGACAAAGAACAAATCGACGATGTGATCGTTGGCAATGCAACACCCGAAGCAGAGCAAGGTCTCAACATTGGAAGAATGATTTCTCTGATGGGTTTAAAGACCGAGAAAGTTCCAGGTATGACCGTAAACAGATACTGTTCGAGTGGACTGGAAACTATAGCGATTGCTACAGCAAAAATTCACTCCGGGATGGCTGATTGCATAATTGCAGGTGGAGTGGAATCAATGTCACGAATACCCTTTGGTGGATGGAGAATTGTACCGAATGCGAGAGTGGCAAAAGAAAATCCGGATTGGTATTGGGGAATGGGACTCACGGCAGAAGCTGTAGCCCGAGAATACAATATCTCACGTGTGGACCAAGATGAATTTTCCTATCACTCGCATCGAAAAGCACTTGCTGCCATAGAATCGGGACAGCACAAAGCAGAGATTGTTCCGATAGAAGTTGAAGAAATATTTTTAGATACTTCTGAAAAACGCCAAACCCAAAAATCCATTGTAGATGTAGACGAAGGTCCACGTAAAGACACTTCACTTGAAGCCTTGGCAAAATTGAAACCCGTGTTCGATGCCACAGGAAGTGTAACAGCCGGAAACTCTTCACAAACCTCAGATGGAGCTGCTTTTGTTATGGTTGTTTCTGAAAAAATGTTGAAACACCTCAATGTCGAGCCCATTGCCCAATTGAAATCATATCATGTGGCTGCACTTGCGCCGCGCATCATGGGAGTGGGTCCAATATATGCTGTGCCAGGAGCCCTTGAACGTGCAGGATTGAAGCAAGAAGACATCGACTTGTTTGAATTGAATGAAGCCTTTGCATCACAGAGTTTGGCTGTTATCCGCGAACTTGGATTAAACCCAGATATAGTAAATGTCAATGGAGGTGCTATTGCTTTAGGTCATCCACTTGGGTGCACAGGTGCCAAACTCTCTGTACAAATATTCAATGAACTTAGAAGAAGAAAGAAAAAATACGGCGTTGTTACCATGTGCGTTGGAACCGGACAAGGGGCTGCAGGAGTATTTGAATTACTCAAATAAAAACGATGAAAAAACCACTTCAATTCGGGCCTGAAACGGACGAAGAAAAAGTCGAGATAATGCTCGCCATGAGCGATGAAGAGCGTTTGCAGTTTATGGCCGATATGATAGCGATGAATGAAGAAGCTGTAATTGAAGATATTAAAAGAAGAATGGCAGAGCCGGGGTATAATTTGAAAAGGAAATGATAGATAACTTTCCATACTACAAAACGTTTTGCGAACTTCTGAACACACACGAAGTCGAATATTTGTGTGTCGGGGGATTTGCCGTAAACCTTTGGGGATTCAATAGAGGAACAAATGACCTTGATCTTTGGATCAACCCTAAAAATGAAAACAAAATCAAACTAGAAAATGCCATTGAAGAACTTGGCTTTGAAATCTCGCCTATTCATGATGTAGAACTCGATGAGCGCTCACATCCAATTCGTCTTGGCGATGGCAAAAACATGATTGAAATACTTCATACCCTGTGTACACCCGAACTAAGTTTTGAAAACGCATATTCCAAAATGACTTACAGGGGATCGACCTCCTTTAAGTTACCAGTTACATACCTCGACGATCTCATAACTGTCAAATCTCGATTAGTAAGAAACAAAGACAAAGAAGATCTAACCTGGTTAATGATGCTCAAAGAAAAAAATAAGTAGAACTAAAAAATATTAATTGATATGTCAACGAACACTAAACCCATTACCGGCGGCGAATTTTTGATCCGCGAGACCCTTTCATCAGATATTTTCATTCCAGAAGAGTGGAGTGAAGAACAACTGATGATGAAAAAAACCTGTGAAGATTTTCTGGCTCAGGAAGTATTTCCAAAACTAGATGCTATCGATCATCAAGAAGAAGGCCTTATGCAATCGATCATGGATAAAGCGGGAGCACTTGGATTGCTTGGCATATCTGTACCCGAAGATTTAGGAGGAATGGGAATGGATTTCAAGACCTCCATGCTGTGCACAGAAGCACTTGGTATGGGGCATTCATTTAGCGTGGCTTATGGAGCCCATACAGGTATCGGAACATTGCCTATACTCTATTATGGCAATGAGGAACAAAAGAAAACCTATATTCCAAAACTAGCAACGGGTGAATGGAAGGGTTGCTACTGTCTTACCGAACCTAGTAGTGGTAGTGATGCCAACAGCGCCAAAACCAAAGCGACTCTTACCGAAGATGGCCAACACTATCTGATCAATGGGCAGAAAATGTGGATAACCAATGCCGGATTCGCACATGTGTTGATTGTCTTCGCCAAAATCGACAACGATGAAAACCTTTCAGCATTTATACTAACCCGAGAAATGGACGGAATAACTTTTAATGCGGAAGAAAAGAAAATGGGTATCAAAGGTTCTTCCACACGTCAGATATTTTTCAATAATGTAAAAGTTCCGGTTGGCAACCTTCTGAGCGAACGCGGAAATGGATTCAAAATCGCAGTGAATATTTTAAATATAGGAAGAATCAAATTAGGCGGTGGAGTATTGGGAGGTGCGAAGGGCACATTGGCTGATGCAGTTCAATACGCCAAGCAGAGGGAGCAATTCGGTAGACCCATTTCAAAATACGGGGCCATTCGATACAAAATCGGTGAAATGACTACACGATGCTATGCCCTTGAATCGGCGATCTACAGAGCGACCCAGAATATCGACGATGCCATCAATGCGTTAGTAGAAGGAGGAATGGATAAGGGTACTGCCGTGCTGAAAGGAATAGCGTCGTTCGCACCAGAATGTGCGATCCTAAAAGTACTAGGATCAGAAGTTTTGGACTATGTGGTAGATGAAGGAGTTCAGATCCACGGCGGAATGGGTTACAGTGCAGAAACCGCGGTAGAGCGCGCATACAGAGACGCCCGCATCAATCGGATTTTTGAGGGTACGAACGAAATTAATCGATTACTAACGGTAGATATGATTCTCAAAAAAGCCATGAAAGGAGAACTCGATTTGATGGGACCTGCGATGGCAGTTGCCGGAGAATTAATGTCCATACCTGAGTTTGGTGAGGGAAGCACAGACATCTTTGAAGAGCATAAAAAATACATTCAAAATTTCAAGAAAGCGATATTAATGGTTGCCGGATCGGCTGTTCAAAAACTTATGATGCAACTTGAGAAAGAGCAAGAAGTTTTGATGAGTATTGCTGATATGATCATCATGACTTATGCTGCGGAAAGCACCTTATTGCGAACAGAAAAAATGGTGACACTTAAAGGTCTTGCTGCTGCCGAGATCCAAATTGAAATGCTCCGATCATACACCTTCTCCGCTGCCGAAAACATTGCCCGGAGTGGAAAAGAAGCGTTGCTCTCCTTTGCCGAGGGCGATGAGTTGCGTATGATGCTCATGGGTCTACGTCGCTTTACCAAGATCAATACTTTTAATGTAAAAGACTCCAGGCAGAAAGTTGCCGTTGCAGTAATTGAGGGGAAGATGATCATTTAAATAAGCGGTCCCACCATACTATTGTGATTTTATTTTTATAAAAAGGTTCAAAACCCATTTGCAAAATACTAGATAATCGGTGCAAAAACGGATTACATAAACGATATAAGCCAACATAGAATCCAATTAAACCCAGAATCCGCATTGGAAGTCGCGATGAAGCGCTAATGCAGATAGAGAAGCTGTTATAGGACAATGGAGTGAAACAGTTTTAGTCTTGGCTCAGCCGAGATTGCAGATACCCCTTGAGTATTATTGTAATCGTTCTTAAAGTTGGTTGAATCAGCCGATTCATGATTTCACTGCCTTCAATTCTTCCAACAAAAAATCAATCACCGCTTCAAAGGGTTTAATGCCAAATGCTTCAGCAACGGGTTCACGCAAATTGGAATTCGCGTTGATGTCGTAGATCACTGTGCGACCATCTTTTGTAATGGCATACTCCACGCTACCACTGCTATGACCTGCAGCTTTCATAATACTTTTTGCGTTTTCAATAACCTGTTGTGGTGTGTCCGTGTAAGGATAAAACTCCGGTTTCTGCATAGGCTTAACTGGAATGTCGCAAATGCCATCACCATCCTCAGGATTGCAAACCAGCGAAGGACAGAGGTTAAAGGTGTCGTGCGTGACTACCCGCATGGCATAAAGAAATTCGCCACCCAAAAACTCCAGTCGCACAATGCCGTGATCTTTGTCGTAGTCCAGTTTTTCCTGCACGAGCAACAGATTATCAGGCCACCATATATCCGTGTCAGACACCAGTATTTCTTCCAACTCCTCCCAATTGTTGGCAAGGTACATACGTGCGCCGCTACCGCCCTGTTCGGGTTTTAGTATTGCAGGAAACGGTATCCGTTCACTCATCAGGCTCAATTCATCCACGCTATTGAACACTATTGTTTTCGGATGATCGACACCCATTTTTTTCATCAAACTGATTTGTGCACTCTTGCTCATTTCGATAGTCACCGAGGCGCTGCCATTAAGCACACGTGCACCCTGCGATTCTAGGTGACGACACAGTGCAAGTGAATATGGAACAGCGCGCTGGTTTCCGCGTTTGTATGCGGAGGGGCTCACCATGTTGTAGTAGAGTTTTGTCTGCGGCAATTCATCTTCATGGTACGCCGATTGTTTCAAATCAATTTTCCCGAAATTGACTTTGCGCCTTTCCAAAGCGGCAAAAAGCGGCAAATGCCATTCGGGATGTTCGTAGATGATAACTAGGTCGTGGGTCATAGGTGCTGTATTTCAAAAAGTTGAATTATACCGTTAGGATTTATTTACTAATCCAATTTCCTTAAACTACTTTGAACGAAACATAAATCACCACAGCATTTACCACGTAATCCTGCAGAGCATTGCTCAAAACAGAATTCCAATGCGCAATGTAGGGTGGACCATTTATTACGTAACATTGGTATTATGTAGTAAACTGGTGCATGGGTTTACGGAAGTCATAAAATATGATTATTCGATTTCAACGACTGAAATCGACAAGAGTTTCGCAGATTGCGATTATCCCTGTGCTAAATCCAATCTTTTGAAACTGCAATACAAGAAATGTTGAAGTGTATCAAAAGGTGTGCGGTGCTGTTCAGTAAAACATTCTATTTTCTCAAAGAAGTTTCGGAGCAATGCAGTCATCATCGTTTCTGAATATCGGTGCACGGGAAGCCCACTGCATTTCTCAGGCCCATCCTCCGCAAAAGTCCCCATCACCAAGTAGCCATCGGGATTTACAAATTGTGAAATAGTTTGCACATAGTGGTTTATGTCCTCTTGATTGGTAAGAAAATGAAACGCAGCGCGGTCGTGCCATAGATCATACTTTTTTTGGGGTTTGTAAGTAGCCGCGTCTGCCACAATCCACTCCACTCCTTTTGCCTGCATTCCCAATCTTGCTTTAGCTTTCTCGAGTGCCTTTTCTGAAATGTCCAACACACTGATATTGAAATATCCCTGAGCAAGCAAGTGATCCACCAATGTGCTGTCGCCACCGCCTACATCCATAATCCGTGCGCCTTTCGGAAGATTGAATCCGGAAATAGTGTTGAGCGAAGACTTGGGTGTGCCCTGATACCAACTTACTTCATCCGTATTTTTGGTGGCGTAAATTTTTTGCCAGTATTCTGTTTTATTATTCATCTCACTCTTGTTTGATAAAGGATTTTGTGGTGGCTTCATCCCCACAGTTAAGGGAAATTGTGTATCTACCATTGGCGAGTTCTTTAATCGAAATGGCCTTGTAGTTTTCTCCGGCTATCGATTCCACAACTTCCGCCAGCACCAGCTTTCCTTCGGAGTCCAGAATCTGCAATTCACATTTTACACTTGATGAAGAGTTCCATTCCAATTCCAGAAAATCCTGTGATGGATTTGGAAAAACATTGAGCGCTGCTGTGGTCATTGGATTTTCATCAACCCCAACAATTAAACTTACAGTCAAGTACTGCACGGCGCTACCACCGTTGTCGGTAAACACAATATGAAACACATCATCGGCATATACCATGTGCGGACGCATCTGATTCCCATTCATGGCCACCGTGATGTTTATTCCCGGTGCAGTTTCAAAACCTACAGACGATGCGCTGTATGCGAAAATGACATCGCGCTGTGCTGCTTGAAGATTTTCCCACACCACTGCTTTAATAGTTTCATCACCAGCAAGCGATGGGAAATTCTGTGTGATGTTGGAAGCGCTTGGATTTACTTCTGTGCTTCCTTCAAAAGTGGATGAAGGCGTATCGTAAGACGAAAAATAAATGCGGCTGTCCCCTGTGGCGTCACTCATCCATGCGCTGAACAATTTTCCATCAGCAATAAATGATGTTGGCCCTGTGCTTGGACATGCATTGATTTCCCAATCTAAATCGTCCATATCGGCTTGTGATGAAAATGATTGACCGCTGTCATCTGAAATGGAAGCGCGTATGTCGCGCAAGTTGTCTTCGTTATTGCGGTAAAGAACAACTACATCATAACCGTTTATCACTGTATTGGAGGGACAACAATCGCATACTTCATCTGTAAAGTCGATGGAAGCGGAAACAGCCGGAAGAAAACTCTGGCCACCATCTATTGATTTTGCCAATGCCCATTCGCTGAATCCTATCATGTCCTGACGCAGAAATGCCACGAAAGGATTCCCATTTTCATCCATACCAACAGATGGCATGCGCGACATAAGCGGCAATGAATTTTCGACAAGCACGGTGTCGCTCCAATTCATGCCGCCATCTTCTGAAATGACCACATAGCTATGCGCTTCCATTTCGGGTTCGAGTTTCATCACCACCGCTATTTTGTTTCCGGCTGAAACAATATCAGGGCCATACCAATCGAAGCTGGAAATTCCAATTCCCTCAGGATTGATTTGTTGTGGTTCACTAAAGGTGCCATTCTCCATTACAGAGCAATACAGTTTTTCGGCGTCGCTGTCGCACCAGATCACTACTGGCAGGTTCTGTTCATTGAGCACGATCCGGGGTCTTACATTTCCATAAGTACCTTGGGCCGCTACCATGATTGGTTCGGAAATACTGAGTTGTGCTTGCGTGAACTGAAACACGAATACAGCAAATGGAAGGATTATGCTTTTCATTTCTGCTCTTGCTTTGTCTGAATATGGTCATTCAATTGATTCGAAACATTGGTTTCATCCATGTGTTTTTTCAATGTTGCACAACCAACTTTTCATTCGCCACCGGTGTACCATCATTCAACATATAAATTGTATAAACACCATTCACCAACGCACTCACATCCATGCCAAATGAATGACTGCTTCCAATCTGTTCGGTCATCACAACGCGTCCTGTCATGTCCAATACCTTCATTTCCAATTTGTTTAATTGTAAGGAGTTTGAAACGCTGAAAGTCACATTTTGAGCAGCCGGATTCGGATTGAGGTGGAATGCGAAATCGGTTTCCAATTCGCTCACAGAAACAGGAGTCATGGTAACGCGCATTACTTTATCAGTAACACTGTTTACATACCAAATCAAGCCATCAGGTCCCACTTTCACGCCCATAATTCCGTTGCTGCCTGTTGGAATAGTTGTAAGAAGAATGGGAGTATCGTTGCTGATGTCGTACAGGTTGATGTCGCCCGTGTTGTAATTGGAAACAATCATGCGGTCTTCCACAATATCAATGCCGGTTGGCTCGTCCAATCCAAAATCAATATAGACTTCCCAGTCAAAATCTTCCATGTATTTATAGACTTCGATTGCTTCGTGAGGAACGGCATCCGCTCCCGGAGTTCCTGTATTGGTGTTGATTCGTATAACACGATTTTGTTGGGAGTTGCAGACATATAACCAGCCTGTATTTTTATCAAATACAAGGTGGTCCGGTACTTCGTGCTGGCTGTCTTCATCGTATCCGGTTATTTCGTATTTGTAAATAATTCCATCGCTATGGTCACTGTTTCCGGGACCATGATCTTCCTGAAAATCATAACTCATAATTTCGTTGTGGTCACCGCATGTTACCCAAAATTTGTTGTCCACTTCATGAGCGATTCCCATAGAATAAGGGCTTTCGTGCAGCATGTCGAGATGGCTGCCGTTGCCCCCGCTTTCTTGAGCGTAAATGTCTGGATCACTGCTCCACAATGTCGGTCCGGTAAAAGGATCGCCTCCATCGTGATTGGCATCAAACACACCGGGTGATGTTGCGAAGTTTTCATTTTCGCTAAAGGCAATACCTGTCGGCAACGACATAAAGTGCCACGCATTTCCGTCTTGTTGAAGAAGTTCTGTTTGATTGCCTTCTCCAGCATTAGAAATTTTCACTGTCTTCCCGCCACTTGCTTCTGTGCTTTTCAAAATCACCCACAATTCGTTTCTTGTAAGAACCGGGTGAAAATCAATGTCGCGCGGATTGCTTATGCTTTCTCCACTTCCGGCAATCTGTTCTGTTTCAGGAATAAAACCAATGTAGTCATCAAGGATGTTTGGTATGGGTGGACCTATGGTCACCATGCGCTCCATTTCATCATCATCCATGTTTGCATCAGGATTTCCGTTGATGGAGGTAATATAAATCATCAGATCGTATTCATCGCTAGTGGATTCATTCCAAGTTGTCGGATGAGTGAGTTCAAATTCTGTAAACGTATCCACATCCAAGCCATCGATAGTGGCAGCAATCGCCGCACCACCGTTGATTTGATAGCTCATCTCAACTGAAGTAATCACTTCACTTCCGCGATTGAAGAATTTTCCTTTTACAGGCACCGGACCAGGATTCATATAACTATAGGTCATTACAGAAATACCTTCCACATCAAAAGGTGCGGGCTCTTGTACCAAGAATTCGAAGGTACCACTCTGTCCAGTACCCATGTACTCATATATTGGGAAACCACCAATCATAATTTCGAAATGGGCACCTCCGTCTCCATAATCATCCACATAGTGGAGCCTGTATATGTTACCAAGTACAAGGCAAAATGGTTCCGATTCGATGGTCGCATTGTCCTCATAACCCTGAGCGGTCGTTGCGTCCTGGTCGCCTCCTCCATTACAACCAATCTGAGCGGCATTGCCACCTTCAACAATCGTGTTCTCACCACAACCGTCGCCTTCAGAAGTGAGTTGCCAGTAACATTCATAGCCCCAGTCATCAGTATGAATAATGATTTGCACTTCGGCTTCCCCGACATCACATTGGGCATAATAATGTGAACTAAACATAGTGCCGAAGAGCACTATGCATAAATAACGTACTTGTTTTTTCATCCTCTTTCGGTTGATTAAATTATTGTTTTCTTTCGTATTGACAGCAATCATGCAGCCTCATGTAGGTGGACTCTTCAGCAATATACATTTGTGTGTCGTAACCCATTCCTACAATATTTTTTGAATCTGTTCTATTGAAATAAGCGTGCTGTCGTAGCTCACTTCCATTCTCTTCGTCTCCATATCCCAATTTGCTTCTGCAATGCCTGAAACATCTAGCGAATTTTCTATGGTCTTTTTGCACATACTGCAATTGCCCCATACTTTGAATTCACTTGAAACATTAGGCTTCACGTTGTTGCACGCACTAAGCACGATAGCTGCGCCAGTTATTGTCATGGTCAATTTGAATTTCATTGGACAACCAATTTCTGTGTTGAACTTCTTTTATTTGAACTCAATTTTAAAGTATAGATTCCTGCAGCAATTGACGACAGTGAAATGACCTGAGTTAATTCACCCTGAGTGAATAATACACTCTGTATCTGTTTGCCACTGAGATCAAAAATCACTGCGGAGATAAATTGCTCAGAAGAATTTGAAATTGTAATTGCCGACCCATGTTGGGCCGGATTGGGGAAAACGCTAAAGGGCTGTTCCTGTGTCTGAGAAACATTATTCGGGTCCACAACCACAAATGAACCCATCATTCCTTCATCTTCGTGGTGAAGCAAATGGCAGTGATACATATATGGTGTCATCGGATCGGCAAAGTCTTCAAATTTTGTGATGAACGAAACAGATTGCATGGGCATGACCAATACCACATCTTTCCAACCCGCTAGGTCGGGCGGCGGATTATCGCCATTGAAATCCACAATCTGAAATTCCACATCGTGAATGTGAAATGGATGAGCCACCTGAGTTTGGTTTGTGATTGTCCACAATTCTGTGTTGTTGAGTTGGCACGTGATGTTGATTACTTCCATGTTGAATTGCACATCATTCATTACGAATGGACCTTCGACCATACCTTCCATCCCCATCACCTGTGGTGCAAGATTGATGGTGCGCTCCACGTCTACATCATCTACACTTAATGGAACAATGGTGGAGAGAGAAACGGGAATAGTGTTTATGGGATCGGCAGTTGGCTCAACCACATTTATTTGTAGAAGGTTGAAGTCCGCTCCATTCAGAGGATTATCGCTGTATCCCTCGGGTTCTGCCATCACACCTACATTTTCGGCTCCTATAATCCCATCTGGCAACTCACTTGAATAACTCATGAGGTAAATTGTCTGGCCTTGCAAGGCAGAAAAATCAACGAGGATTTCTGCGCGTTCCCCATTAGACAGCCGCAATCGATTTGTTTCATTTGGTACTTCCATCAATCCACCATCAGTAGCAATTTGGTAAAAATTCATTCCATTGGAAAATCCGAACATGAAACTCCTGTCCGAAGCACCGTCAAGTAATCGAAATCGCACCACTTGCGCAGGAACATCAAGAAAAGCATCAACCGTAGCGTTCACCATCACCGTAGTATCTGCATGAGTTGCAATCTGGATTTGATTCAAGACATCAAAACTTTTTGATTGTACCACTAGCGGAAAATCATCTACCCCATAAGTGCGAGGCAATTCAATTGCGGCTTCCTCATTGTCGCGAACGATGATCATACCCGCAAGACCCTTTGAAACCTGCAAATCAGTTTTGTTTTCTCCATGGGGATGATACCAAAACGTTCCGGCATTGTTCATCACTTCGAACTGTGGCGACCATGTGGCACCCTCGTCTATAACCTGATGCGGACCACCGTCATTCATGGCCGAAACATGCAAACCGTGCCAGTGCATGGTGGTGCTTGTACTCAGGTTGTTTGTCACATTAAGTGTCACTGTTTCGCCTTTGTTGAGCACAAGGGTTGGCGCAAGAATATTACCATTGACCCCAAATGTGGGTGTGTTGATCCCCGGGAAAAATTGTGTGATGCCCGGCTGCACCACCAAATCGAAAACCTGGCCTTCGAGCAATGGCGGAATGAGCAGCGGGTTTTGTGCATGACTGCCAAAACTGGTAAGGAGTAGCAATGCTAATTGAGAAATTCGTTTCATTTGACATGAACCCCGAAGGTGTTTGAAAAGCATCCGGGGTGTGTGATTTATTAGCGGTTAATATTGATGCTTTGGGTAATACTTTTGCCATTCACCATTGCCTTTAATATGTATATGCCACTTGTAATTTCAGCAACACCGAGTTGAACACTTTGATCGGCAGCATTCACCTTCAATTGTTGTGCGGCCAACACATTTTGTCCTGTTAGTGAAAACACTTCAATTGTGATATCGTCGGCACTTGAGTGGCTCAACTCCAAACTAATCGTTTCAGTTGAAGCATTGAAAAATGCGTTCATAGAAACAGGATTTGCCGTTTGGGCTGCAACACCGTTGACTCCAAAAAATCCGTTGATGATATCATGAATTTCATCATCGTCTCCAGTGGAGTATCCAACTTGTAAAAAAAGTACGTCATGATTGGGGCCGCCAACCACTACAATTGTCGGCATTCCGAATCCGCCATAATAAGCTACCATGTCAGCACCGTTATTAAAAGGTATGGAAGGGAAATTATTACTGGTTACCCAATCTGAAACAGTTGCACAGGAGTAACTATCAGTAAATCCGAAATGAAACCATTCCACTTTGCCGGGAAAAGCAATTTGCAATTCCTCCACATGCGGTTTAAGCTGATTACCTGCATTGATACAAGGATTGCAATTGGTCATAAAGAATTCTATGATCACTACATTGTTATCATCTAGGTATTCGAACAGGTTATGGGGATTGCCGTTGCAATCGTCTTGCGTGAAATCCATGGCCACCTCTTGAGCCTGAATTGTAGCAGCGAACATGCCTGCCATAATGATTGAATAGAACTTTTTCATACAGTTAATTTTTTTGCAGTGTATACGAGTTATGAAACATTTTTATAAGAAAAAAAGGGCTGATGTTGAAAGACTGACTTCAGTCTGATTCAGGCCAAAACTTTAAAACAAAAGATCAAAGACGTAAAGCCCTGTTTAGCAAATATGCAGGATGCGAATCGCTGTTGGGCGGTGCATGAGATTGAAGGCAGAAATGCGGTTCAAAATGAGAAATCGGATGCGAAATGTGCCGTTCGAGGAAGAAGACAGGAGACACGACAATTTCGGGCGATTCGAAAACAGTGTTTGTGGACACAATATGATCCTCGGATGCCTCAAAAACAAATTGAACGTCCTTGCAACATTTCTTCTTTCCTTCTTTACTATTGCCGCATTTTTCTGCTTCGCCATTCAAACTGAAGTCTATCAAGCGGCCACAGCAGAAATGCATGTTTACTACTATGCCGCTTGTGAGCAACAAATAGAGGAATGTTGGTAGTATAAGAATTGCCTTCTTCAAACTGATGGTAAATATAACCCTTTAGACGAAATCTGGGGCAAATTGCTTCTATTGCATTGTATGACTCCTAACCATTTCACTCAATCGGCTGAATTCAACCCAGAATCCGCATTGGAAATCGCGATGAAGCGCTAATACCGTTTATCCCGCATTACGCATTACGGCATTTTTTGTAGAATGCGTGCGGGATTCTCAAATCTAAGCGATAGAATACTGCATTCATCGGCAAAATTAGGGTGCAATTTTTCTATCGCTTGATTTGGGTTTATGTATCTCTTATCTCGGCTCAGCCGAGACAAAGCCACTATAAGCGCATTGCCCAAAAAAAACTTCCAATGCGCAATGTGGGATTATTTGATGGTGTATATTCATACATCAAGAATAAAAATCGAGAAAGTGCTTGATATCAAAGGGGGTTAGTGCTGCAATAGATTTCCACTGTGGATTCTGGGTTCAAAGAAGCTCAGCCATTTCCCCTTTCCTATCCTCTCATTGAGATAGGAAGAAGAAATTCTTAAGGGGACCTCTAAAAACCTGTTTTTTCTCGCATTGCGCATTAGAAGCATCTTGGGGTTAATGCGCTGCGGGATTTTGCCCGAAAGAATTTATACATCTTTGTCATAATTCCGAATTTGGCCGAAACGTGAAAGATGTTTTTAGGGGGTCCCTTCAGAGTGTGTTACTTCTTCATCTCCCCTCGTCCAAAAATCATTCAGGCTTCAAATAATTACCGAATCACGCATAGTTTAGATGCTTCTCTATGCCCTATTTTGGCCAAATAAAACATTCACATACTTATAATGATGTATCGCTCTTTCCTGTTGACCTTTTGTATTGCACTGCTCTCATACTCTGCTTCTGCCCAAAAAGAAATTCATCGGATTCTATCCAATGCAGTTAATTATGAAGAAACGGTAAGTCAAGCCCAAGCGTACTTTGAAGCACAGCATCCCGGCTGCACACTCGCGGAGCTCTGTTCTGGCAAATACCGCGACAGTGATTTTGTAAAATTCATGCGCTGGAAATCCCATTGGAAAGATCAACTAAATCCGGACGGTACCTTAGGTGATGTCACGGCTTTTCACAGAAGCAATGCGAATGAAAATCGCGGTGGATCAGGTATTTACGAAGACATCGAATGGACCAACCTCTCATATGAGAACTATATCACAATTCAAATTGGCTTGGGAAGAACTACATCTATCGGTTTTCATCCCACAGATGCCAATACTTTTTATGTAGGAGCTGCAATAGGTGGTGTATGGAAAACCACAGATGGTGGGCAAACCTATGAGCCTAAAGGTGATGATCTGCCATTCCTCGCCGTAAGTTCAATAGTTGTAAATAGTGATAGTCCTGAAACTATTTATATTGCAGTGAGCGACCATGTTTGGTACGGTCCTCCTTCCATTGGTGTGTACAAATCAATAGATGGTGGCGACTCCTGGCAAGCAACATCCTTGAGTTTTTCTTTTACCGAAAATATTCGGATCAATTGGATGATTGCCGACCCCGCTGATGCCGATAGGGTATTTGTAGGAACAAGCAGTGGACTATTCCGAACAGATAACGGATTCGATACTTATGTGACCGTAAACAACTTGAATACTGCTGATCTCAAATTTAAACCAAGTGATCCAAGCATTGTCTATCAAGGATTGTCGGCTGGCGCTCTATACAAAAGCGTAGATGGAGGAATAAACTTTGCCGCGCTAGCCAACATTGGATCCGGTTCCACCCTGATTGCAGTTACCGATTTGGATCCGGAGCGGATTTATGTTCGAGCCGGAGGCATCATGAAAAAATCATACGACGGAGGAGTCTCCTTTGGTCCCAGCATCACCTTACCCGACAATGAGGCTATGTTAATCTTTTCGGGTGATGATGTGAATACGCTCATCTCCGGGTGGTTTGAAGTTTGGAAGTCCGCAAATGATGGTCAATCATTTTATGTAGTTACAAATTGGCTAGGTGAAGGTGGGTTGCCGCTTATCCATGTTGATCAGCGAAATGTGTTCGTAAACCCTCTGCAACCTGAGCTAGTTTATCTATGTAATGATGGCGGAGTCTACGCTTTTAATGTTGCTGAAGAAGAATTCACCAATCTCAGCGATGGTTTAAAAATCACTCAATTCTATGATATTGCTGTATCGCAAACCGATGCAAACGTGATCGGTGGGGGCTCGCAAGACAATGGCAATGTTTTTCGAAATTCGAATGGCGTTTGGGATGATTATGCAGGCACAGGAGATGGCATGAATCAAGAAATAGATCCAACCAATGCTGGTACCCGATATTGGTCCTATCAACTGGGTGGCATGCGCCGATTTCAAAACGGCAACAGCGTTGGAATTGCCCCCCCTGACGAAGATGGGAATGGCGCTTGGGAAACACCTTTTAAACTAGACCCAAACAATTCGAATCGTCTCGTTTGTGCATATAATCGTGTATACTCTTCACAGAATAAAGGAACAACATGGACTGAAATAAGCCCGGAATTGAATGGTACTGGTGATATGGAACAACTCGCCATTGCACCATCCAATTCAAATCGAATTTACGTGGCTCGCACCAATAAAATATGGGCCAAAGATCTCTTCACCGACGACTGGACCATGAATAATTTACCGGGTTCCGGAATCTCTGATCTCGAGGTTGATCCGATCAATATGGATCTCATATATGTTACTCTTACCGGATATTCTGAAGGAAGCAAAGTTTTTCGCTCATTCAATGCAGGTAGTACTTGGGAGAATATTTCCGGTTCTTTGCCGAACGTATCTACCGGCGCCATTGAGATTTACAAAAATGTAAGTGGTGGCCTTTTCGTAGGTACGGATGCCGGAGTCTATTATCGCGACAACACCTTAAATGATTGGGAAATTTATGGCAGTATTCCAAATACTCGTGTAGAGGACATCGAAATTCAATATGAAAGCAACTTAATTCGAATAGGGACCCATGGCCGAGGTGTGCTCGAAGCACCCGTGATTATTGGCCTTTGTAGTGACATCCTTACCGATACTGACGGGGATGGTATATGCAATGACTTTGACATTTGCGACAACTTCGACGACACCCTTTTGGGAACACCATGCAACGATGAAAATTCAAATACCTGGGATGATGTTTATGTTAACTGCGATTTGTGCGAGGGAGTATACTTCGCCGCGCTCGACGAAACTAGCGATCCAAGTCTGAACATTTTCCCAAACCCTTCACATGGAACATTCACAGTTCAGAGCGAATATTGGAATGGCTCTGTTATCCTTGTCTACGACATCTGCGGAAAGTTGATATATCAAGAAAAAATGAATCGATCTGCACAGGAATTCGATTTGACGTCAGTACCTGCCTCGGTGTATAGCCTTCGAATTTTAAATTCCATGAATGGCATGAACAGCGTGAGAAAATTGGTGATTGAATAAGTATACGACATCCTCTAGAGTGACGACTCACTATGGAGACTTCCTCGCCCGATGTTGAAAACAAAGGGCTCAAGTATTTACAGATTTTGGAACTAATCTTCAACCCAGAATCCGCATTGGAAATCTATTACAGCACTAACCCCCTTTGATATCAAGCACTTTCTCGATTTTTATTCTTGATGTATGAATATACACCATCAAATAAAAGTCTTGCGAGAGCACTTGCTATCTATGGGATTTAGCACTTCATAGCGAATTCCAATGCGGATTCTGGGTTGAAGAGGAGTCATCGAAAATGACCACAAATGGAACGTCCGCTCGCTATTGATAACACTGGAATCAATATTGAAATGTTGGCCTCAAGCTCGCACGGGGTCGATACCACCGAGTTTGCCAGGGCATCGATCGGATCTCACCGCATAAGTAAATCATTGAACTGAAAGCCTTCGGTAAACCTGTTTTTGCTCAGTTTTTTGCTCTCCACTAGTCCCCAAAGGACAAATTCCTTCAAAAAGTACTTGTCATCCGGAGTTACGTCGGGGTGATATTTACGTATAAGGCTTTCAAGGGGTTTTACGGAATCCAGTTCCTGTTTGTATTCTTCATCCATGGCATCGTCCAACACGTCGATACCGGGTTCACTGGCAAACCATTCGATGATGGCTGCGTAGGGACCTGCACTTTTATCCTTCTCCAGTTTTTCCACTTTGGGGAAATAGTCGTTAAACAGGCTTAGGATGGCATCGTGAATTAACTTTTGAGCCACTGTAGCCGCTCCCTCCTGCTCGCCTTCATACACGAGTTCCACCTTGCCGGTAATGGCAGGAATTACACCCATAAAATCCGAGAGGCGAACGGAAGTTTTATCTACTCCCAATTTCAAACACCTAAGTTCGGCAGCACTGACAAGGTTTTCATAAGCCGTGATGCTCAATCGGGCACTCACACCGCTTTTGGAATCAACGTATTCGCTTTCACGTGCTTCGAAGCTGATTTGCTCCAGTATATCTTTGGCCAAAGCAGGAACATAGACAGAATCGTGTTGATCCTTGTCGAGTTTCGCTTCCTGCTCCGTGATCTTTCGTGCAATGGCAAGTGAATCGGGATAATGTGTCAGAATTTGGGACCCGATGCGGTCCTTGAGCGGTGTTACGATAGATCCGCGATTGGTGTAATCTTCCGGATTGGCCGTAAACACGAATTGCATATCCAAAGGAAGTCGCAACTTGTAGCCTCGGATTTGAACATCGCCTTCTTGCAATATGTTGAACAATGCTACCTGAATACGGGCTTGTAAATCCGGCAATTCATTGATCACAAAAATGCATCGGTTCGCACGCGGGATCATCCCATAGTGAATAACTCTATCGTCGGCGTAGGACAGTTTGAGATTCGCGGCCTTGATGGGATCCACATCACCAATTAAGTCGGCCACTGTAACATCCGGTGTAGCCAGCTTTTCGAAGAAACGTTCACTCCTATGCAGCCAAGTTATGGGAGTTGCATCACCCATTTCAGCGATGCTTTCAATCGCATACCGCGAAATAGGTTTTAAGGGATCGTCGTTGATTTCGGAGCCCTCCACCACAGGAATGTACTCGTCCAATAGTTCAATCATCTTCCTGGCTAGGCGCGTCTTAGCTTGTCCACGCAAGCCCAGCAGATTGATGTTATGTCGAGATAAAATGGCCCTTTCCACTTCCGGAATAACGGTGTTTTCAAAGCCGTGTAAACCCTCAAACACAGGTTTTCCCAGTTTGATTTTTTCCCGCAAATTGCCTCTCAATTCATCTTTAATGCTTAGTGACTTATATCCCGATTTAACTAGGTCTCCTAGGGTTTTTATATTTTCAATTTTCATTTTCATTTTTTTAGATCCCGCATCATCCAACAATAGCGTGATTCAAATCATTTTAATTTCTTCTTTCTATTCGTTTCGTAATCTTCAAATATCATTTCTCCGAGGCCTTTGATGCCGGTGTAAAATGCCTTTCCTTGATTGGCTTCGGTAAACTGATCGACAAACTGCTGAAGGTAGGGATCCTGCGCAATCATAAAGGTGGTGATTGGAATGTGCAGTTTACGGGCCTGAGCAGCCTGCGTATAACATTGTTCGATGATGTACCGGTCGAGGCCATTACTGTTTTTGTAATAGGTGCCATCCTTTTCTCGCACGCAACTTGGCTTACCATCAGTGATCATAAATATTTGCTTGTTGGTATTCTTTTTTCTGCGCAATATATCCATGGCCAACTGCAAACCGGCAACCGTATTAGTATGGTAGGGACCGACCATCAGATATGGTAAATCCTTTATCGAAATAGTCCATGCATCATCTCCAAAAACGATAATATCCAGGCTGTCCTTGGGGTAGCGGGTTGTGATCAACTGAGCCAACGCCATAGCCACCTTTTTAGCCGGAGTGATGCGATCTTCCCCATAAAGAATCATGCTGTGACTAATATCGATCATGAGTACGGTGCTCATCTGCGCCTTGTACTGCGCGTCTTCCACTACCAGATCATTTTCAGTCAATTTGAATTCGTCGATGCCGTGATTTACCTGCGAGTTTTTCAAACTTTCCGTAAGCGAAATGCTTTCAATACGATCACCAAAATGGAAAGCCCGCAGTTCACCGGTCAATTCATCTCCCAGACCCGAGTACTTCGTTTTATGGTTCCCCGATCCTGCACGTTTCAGGTTTCCGAAGATTTGGTCGAGGGCTGCCTGACGAATAGCCCGTTCCGTTTTGGCGGTGATTCCCATTCCGCTGCCCCCATCGCCCTTTACTTCTTCGCGGATATAGCCCTTGCGTTTGAGGTCTTCGATAAAATCGTCGATGGTATAATTCTCATCGGTGAGTTTGTATTCAATGTCCAATTCCCGCAGCCAGTCGATTGCTTCGTCGAAGTCGCCGGACGTATGAACGATAATCTCCTTGAATAAATCGAAGAGTTTTTCGAAAGGATCTAGTACCGGAGCCTCATAGAAAGTAAACGAAAATCCTTTTTTATTCAGGTGTTTCATGAAAAGCGATGATACGAATTTTATGGGAGAACAAGGAAGTGGGGAGAAAGTTTTTGGAGATGGGAAATTAGAGGAGAGATATTTGAATGATCGCGTTGATGCCGCCTAGTTGGAATGTAAAAAACTGATAACTGCAGTTGTTCAAAACCTTGTAATTTCTCTTTAAGAGCCTGTTCCAAAAACTAAAAATGAGTTCCTGCACAACGCCCATTACGTTGTGATGTTGCTTCCTATTCTCCCAAACTCGTTTTGGTGATGAAAGCAGTTTTCGTTTTTTTCCGGAGAATTGTGTGTTCCTATGGAGCTTTCCAATTGAATAACTAAATCGAGAGTGATATTGACCCTCATAAAACAAAAAAACACAAAGCGATTAGCAAAGTGGTACTGTAAAATTCAATCGAATGGATTGAAAATGCATAAATCGAAAGTTGTCCTGCAACCCGCTAGCAAAGGTTCTTTCAATTTTTCTCAAGGAAGGAAAGGTTCCGGCTCAGAACTCGGCTCCTCATCCCTGCATAAGTTGAAGCTTTATATGTTATCGGCTGGCCAATTTTTCTGTCAAAAGAGGTGTCATATAAAGTTTATTCTCATGTTACTATTCAATTGGTCTGAATGGGAATTCTGATACACGTTTGTTCCAAAATTCTTGTCCGCTAATGGTCGGCAAATACTTTTGAAAAAAAACTTTTGTTTCTTCTTCCATAATTGGAATGGCTTTGAAAAATGTATAATAGAAAACAAGGTAGTTAGGTGATGAGCCGCTTTGTCCGAGGTTCATCGCAACGAATATGTAGGCAGGTAGTAAATGATACCTGCACATAGTCAAACAATTTCCTGAAAACTTGGGATAGCGTGTCAACTGCCGGAAAGTTTCGTAATTATCACGGTAAGGAATGTAGCAAACTTCATCAACAAGAATTGTAAAAAATAAGGCTACTCCAAAATTCACTTTGTCTTGGTTGGTCGAAAGAAAATTCTAATGATCAAATTCTAATGACAGTCGTCCATATTGAATTGAGAAAACTAACTTGTGTTCTTTGTCCTCGCGAGATACACTGTCATCAGGAATTGTAGAAAAAAATCTGGATGTCAGTCCGAAATTGTCCGCTGTAATATTTGTCAAAATTGTCCACTGTTCTTGATGATTAAATGGTCGTCATTGGTTACTGATAATAGAGTCAAGCGAGGGCATCTCACCCTGCGGCCTCACAACTTGTCTTGGCCCAGCCGCTAGAACCGTACGTGAAAGTCTCCCTACATAAGGCTCTTCAAGTTCAGTTACAAGTACAACAGTGCATTTGAATAAACTATTTGTAAAGTAAACAAATAGCTGCAAAAGTGCTTCACCCCATTCGATGGATTCGGATAAACAATGAGTTGAAGATGTTCATCGGAAGATTCCGAAATGGAAGTGATCAGACTTAAATAAAAACGCGCAAGACCTGCATCATTGTCATTTCCAAATTGAGTACCCTGATAATAGTCAAGTTCGGAGCCCTCAATGTAGTCCAGAAAAATATAACCATCATCGGCCATGCCGCTGAGGTAAAGTTTATAACCCGCCGCGTCAAGACTCATTCCATTGCTTATTCCCGTCTCACCAAATAACGCACTCCACTGCAGTTGGTCGTTGGCATTAAATGCAACAATAACAGTTCGCCTTACTTCGCCAATAACCACAAAATCGAATGTCTCCGCGAACCCAAGATTCGTATAATTTGAAGCTTTGTGTTTCCACATCTCTACTTATGCCACTTGGCTTGATCCACTTCCATACTCCACACTCAATAATTAGCTCCACATCTAGATCATATAATTCAAAAAAAACTGCAGATTTCACGGGGTTTAGACCCGTATTTTCACGGAAGTAGAGTGAGCTATCTCATGAGACCTGATCGTTTTAGAAAGGGTGACTTTGTTAGAAGAGGTTCGGAGGGTTCAAAGTTCAGGGTTCACAGACTCTCGAAGCGAGAGCGTTTTTGGAGATTTTACAGCTTTGGAATGGGAAGCCGATTTGATAAAACATCTGTTAATTAACCAGTTTCCAGACAATCGATTTCGGAATTGAATAATGCGCTTTCAGCGCGAAGGGGACGCTTGGTGTCTTGGACGATGAATGGTTAGTGCGCTTTCAGCGCGAACAGGGATTTTGTTTATTCGAGGCGATCAGGGTTTCGGAACGCGGAGGTGGCTGAGGTTTCGCAGAGAGCGCAAAGGATGATGGATAATGGGTGTTGAATGATGTACCTTGATATGTGTTGTGCATTCAACCGAGCGGAGCCGAGCTATTTCTAAATTCAATCTACGTCGGTCCCAAGCGTAGTCGAGGTGGTCCTGTTTTAAAATAGAGATGAAACTCTTGATACCAAGTAAAGCTTTTCCTTTTAAACTCAAAGTAACTTCGGAAGAATACATGAAGTCCTCAAAGGGTTTTACAAAACGATATCGAAAGGTAATGATGTGCTTTCGGCACGTGGGGTGTTTTTCGATTCCCATGTTCTTAATGGATAGCGCGCTTTTAGCGCGAACAAGGAATTGCGCCTATTCGAGGCGGGGCGAGTTCCGGGGATCATCCATCCCTGTGCGTTCGATGATTTGCTACGCGCGAGGAGGATTAGGCAAACAACTAAAAAACATAGAAACCCTAGCGATCCGTAATACACTATGAGAAACAGAACGATAAACAGAATGAGAAACTATGTGAGAAAAGAATGAGGAAGGGAATGGGGATGGGGATGGGAAACAGTGTGAGAATAAAGAATGAGAATGAGGAGAGTCCTCATTTCAAAAACACTTTGCTCCCCTTACCGACCATAATATCCTTGGAGAAATTTAAAATCCACTCACCCCCAAACCAAACAAAGCGTAATCATACTTAACCGGATCCTTGGGATCTAACTTCCTTAAAAAAACATCCAATTCCTCCACGGTCTTGCGGTCGTTTTGGGTGCGTTTTAACAAACCTAATTTTCGGGAGACGCTTGCCGTATGTACGTCGAGGGGAATACTTAACTGCGACATAGGGATGTTCTTCCAAACTCCGAAATCAACGCCTGCCTCATCGCGACGTACCATCCATCGGAGGTACATATTGAGTCTTTTAGCCGCAGATCCGGCTTCCGGACTGGCTACATGTTTGCCCAAACGAGCAGGTAAATGGGCCTCGAAGAGGTGTGTGCGAAAGTGATCTATGGCCCCAAATGCGGTTTGATGAAGACTAAATCCTTCGGTAAATAAGGTCTCCAGTCCACCCTTGCTTTCGTAAATATGACGCAATCCCTGGACAAAGGAAATAAAATCATCGGCATTAAAGGTCCTATGTACAAATGGTTTCAGCTTCTTGAGATCGGAAATGGTATGGTGCGCCACAAACTCATATGGGCTGTGATGCATCATCTCCATCATGCGACCGGCATTGGTAATAATGGATTTTCGATTGCCCCAGGAAATGGTAGCGGAGAGGAGACCGGAAATTTCAATGTCCTCCTTTTTCGAAAACCGATGGGGTATGGAAATGGGATCGAGTTCAATGAAGTCTTTTCGATTGAAAAGTTCGGCCTTCTCATCTAGGAAAATTCGCAGGTCGGAAAGGGTTTTCGTCTTCATGGAGGTTGGGCAAAGATTAGGGGAGTTCTTCTAGTTTAGGACTTCGGCAAGATCTTTTTTTTGAACGCGGAGGACGCATGGGTTGCGCGGAGAATGTATATAAATAAAAGAAGTTCAAAATTTGCGGCATCTACGGAACCTCTGCGCTCTATGCGTTCCTCGTTGCTGAATCTCGTAAAAAAACACAAGATCTCTCCAATCCACGCCGTTGCTTCCTAAATTTGGCCTTCGAATATGAAATTTGTACACCCTGAAATACTCTGGGCCCTCACAGCCCTCTCGATCCCGATTATCGTACACCTATTCAATTTCAGGAAATTTCGAAAAGTTCAATTTTCGAACGTCTCCTTTTTGCGTGAAATCAGGCAAGAAACAAAATCCAAGTCACGACTTAAGCACCTCCTCATCCTTTTTTCAAGGTTATTGGCCGTTGCAGCTATTGTCTTTGCTTTTGCTCAACCCTATTTCCCTAGAAGCGATTCGTCAATTTTGCCTGGAGATAAAGCCGTGTCGCTCTATATCGACAACTCCTTTAGTATGGAAGCTCAGGGCGAACAGGGGCTGCTGTTGGAGCTAGCAAAAAGCAAGGCCATAGAAGTTGCCGCAGCTTATGGAGCTACCGATAGGTTTCAGTTGCTGACCAACGACTTCGAAGGGCGGCATCAGCGTTTTGTAGGACGAGATGAGGTTGTTGAAATGATTCAGGCTGTTGGCTTTTCTCCTGTGAGCCGGAAAATGTCGGAAGTCTTTGAAAAGCAAAAAGACCTTTTGAACAATTCAGGACTCGACAATAAATCAGCATACATCTTCACCGATTTGCAGTCGTCTGTTACTGATTTAACCTCTTTAGAAAACGACACCAGCTTGCAAGTGCGCATCATTCCTTCATTAGCACCCGGCACAGAAAACCTATTTATCGATTCGGTTTGGTTCGAAACTCCAGTGAGATTGCTAAATCAACCTGAGAATCTGCATGTGCGTTTGATGAATCTCAGTTTGAATGATAGACAGAACATTCCTGTAACACTCAAAATCAACCGACAAGTAAAAATTGTTTCTTCTACCAATGTTCCTGCTGGCGGAAGTAGTGAAGTGATTCTCACATACAGCAACACCGATGCAGGTCTGAAGAATGCCACCATAGTGATTGATGATTTTCCAATTACATTCGACAACGAGTACTATTTATCCTACAGCGTTCTAGAAAAAATAAATGTGACCACAATAAAAGGTCGGTTCGAAGGATTCGACGCCGTTCAAGCTTTGTTTGCAGAAGACCATACAGTGGCGTTAACCAATATGGAAGAAGGCGCAATAGATTTTGGGAAATTTCAAACCCAACATCTACTTATACTCAATCAACTTGATAACATAAGCAGTGGTCTGAATGCCGAAGTACGCAAATTCATGGATAATGGCGGAAGTGTGCTCATTATCCCCGGCATAAACAGCGATCTTATCGGCTACAATCAGATAACCCAAACTTTAGGCATCGGAGAAATTTCATCAAAAACCGATTCTGAAACGAAAGTTCAAAGCGTAAATGAAGACCATTTTCTACTAAAAAATATCTTCAAAAAAACAGATGGCAATCTCGATTTACCAACTATACGCAAAATGTTGAGGGTTCAGAAAAGCTCAGAAAGTATGGTAGACAATGTGATGACAACATTGGATGGTTCACCCTTTTTTCTTTCCGGCACATATGGCAAGGGACGTTTTTATTTCTCCACTGTTTCTCTAGATCAGGAAGAAAGTAGTTTCGCCACCAATTCATTTTTCCCGACATTGCTCATACGGATATCTGAATACAGCCAGCCTGTAACCGAACTTTCCTATCAAGTGGGAAGCGATGAACCCGTAGCGCTTCGCAATATTTCGATGTCTGCAGAAGAGACATTTAAAATGAAAAATAACAGCAACGGCGAAGAACTAATTCCGGAGCACCGTTCAGTTGAAGGAACCACATACATCTACATCCCAAAGAGTATAATGGTGGCGGGGCATTATGAAATTTACAAGGGAAATGAAAGTGTTTCGGGGGTAGGTCTCAATTACGCCGGACTCGAATCGGATACCAGAACTTTCTCCACCGAGGAAATAAATGAAAGCATTAGTTCAGCCGGACTATCCAATTTCGCGGTAATAGACGCTGGCACTGAAAGCATTGGCAAATTGGCTACAGAAAAAACAGAAGAGACAACGTACTGGTATGGCTTGATCGTTGCGGCTATGATATTCCTCGCCCTTGAAGTTTTGTTGATCAAATTTTGGAGATAAGATGAAAACCCTGATCAAATCTGTGAGTATTCTCGACCCTCGCTCGCCACACAATGGAAAAGTGCGAGATGTATTGATTGACAAAGGAAAAATTGTTTCCATTGCCGCGAACATTACGGAGATAAAGGGAAGAATTATCAAGGGTAAAGAACTCTATCTCTCACCCGGTTGGATTGATATGCGGGCAAACTTCCGAGACCCCGGTTTAGAGTATAAAGAAGATTTAAACTCCGGAACGCTCGCTGCGCGAAGAGGTGGCTTTAGTCGTGTGTTATTGATGCCTTCCCTCCTTCCTGTTACCGATCAAAAGGGTTCAGTAGAATACTTGGTTCGACGAAATCCAATGAATGGCGTTCAATTGCTCGTTGCGGGTTGTCTTTCGGAAGGACTACTCGGAAAACAACTTGCCGAACTGTTTGACATGTCGCAGTCGGGCGCTATTGCCTTTACCGACGATAAAAACGATGTGGGCACAGAATTGATGTTAAGAGCCTTGGAGTATTCCAAAAACTTCAACGGACTATTGATCAGTTTCCCCCATGACCGAGGGGTTAATCCCAATGGCATCATTCACGAAGGAGTTACAAGTGTTTCGATGGGTTTAAGAGGATTATCCAGTATGTCGGAAGAAATGAGATTGAGCAGAGATCTTGATCTGTTGAGATACAGTGGCGGGCGTTTGCATATATCACTCATTTCTACTGCTCGGTCAGTACAGATGATCCGACTGGCAAAAAAAGAAGGTCTGAAAGTGTCTTGTGGAATTGCGGCACATCAACTGAGCTTCACGGACGAAAATATGCTTGGTTTTGACAGCAATATGAAAGTCCTTCCACCATTTAGAAGTAAAGCAGACAATAAGGCTTTGCTTGATGGACTAAAAGACGGAACCATAGATGTGATTTGCAGCGATCATTCGCCCGAAGATGTGGAGCATAAGAAACGTGAGTTTGAAGACGCCGATTTTGGAATTAGTTCGATTCAAACCGCCTTTAATTCCATATTCGATTCGATTGGAAAGTCCGTTGATATATCAATTATCGCAGCAGCTTTATCTACTTCACCGGCTAAAATTCTAAATCAGGATTTACCGGTTATTGAAGCCGGTGCTGAAGCCGAAGTCACCTTATTCACAACTGCTGAAGACACATTGTTTAACGAAAGCAATTGGAAGAGTAAATCCCGATTTAGCCCTTTCTACGGCAAGAAACTCAGAGGCAAAGTACTTGAGTTATAAAGAGGTTCTCAAAGACGCTTGCCACCTACATTTCGTTTCTTAAGCTTATGCTTGACCTTGAGGTCCGCCAAAGCCAATATTGAACATCTGCTCGGCGGCCGCTGAATCCTGAATTTTTCCGTGTTGAGATTCGAATTTATTTACGTTCTCTGATAGCGCTTTGAGCAAACGTTTGGCATGTTGTGGAGTAAGGATGATACGCGACTGCACCCTTGCCTTTGGAACCCCTGGCATTACTCGAATAAAATCTACTACAAACTCGGAAGGAGAATGAGTGATTATAGCGAGATTTGAATAAACACCTTGAGCTACTTCTTCGTTGAGCTCGATATTTAATTGTGGTTTCTTAGGTTCTTCCATTGTAATGTTTTTTTTTATAGTATGTGTAATAAATCGCGAAGGCTCTCTAACGTATACGTGGGTGTAAAGTTATGTCTACTTTGATCGCTTCGCAGCCACGCTTGATGCATTCCGAAATCTCGTGCTCCTAATATATCGGCATCCCAGTCATCTCCAATCATTAGGCTACTTTCAACACTCGCACCTGAGCGCTCTAATGCATGTGTAAAAATTCCCCGGTGAGGTTTTCGAATGCCACAATCCTCGCTGTTAATTATTTCGGTGAATCGACCATCAAGACCTGAGGATTGCATTTTGATGCCTTGCACTTCACTAAATCCATTTGTAATAATGTGCAAACGGTATTTTTTGGAAACATGATCGAGTACTTCCAAAGCACCTTCTACAAGTCCTGGTTGACGGGGACAAAGGTCCATGAAGCTGTCTGCGAATTCCTGCATCCAGCTTTCGAAGTTCAGTCCTATATCAGCAAAAGCCCTTTCAAATCGTTCGATACGGAGATTTTTCTTTTCAATTTTACCATCTCTGTAAAGAGCCCAAACCCTTTCATTGTGATGTCTATATCGGCGATAAAAATGATCGAAGTCGAGATGGTTGTCTTTATTTAAATTAAACCTAGGCCACAATTCAGACAAAGTTTTATGCGAATTGCCATGCAAGTCCCACAAAGTTCCGTCGAGATCAAAAAAAAGGTCTTTGTAAATATGCTTCAATACAATACAATTTTTCCAGCGTAGGCAATACTTGTAAGGACAATTGCCCAAAAGAAAAAGCCAGTAATCATAAGAGGTAAAGCACTACTGTTGTGCCTATAAAATTTTGCAGCTAGCAATGAGGATAAAGGCACTGAGATGAAAACAGATATCATAATTAATCCTTTAATACCATACTTCCATTTCATGCGAACTAATCTTCTTCTGCCGGGAGTAAATATTCGTTTGTTCTTTCCAAGGTGGTGGCCAAACCAATTAAAGATATACTCGCCGAAATGAAAGAAAATAAATGTACCAAGAGCCGCGCCAGATGAAGAAATAAGAATGGTTTCCATCCACGACCAATGTTCACCTGAAGCACTCCACTCACTACTGAAAATCATGAAAAATGGAGTGACCAAAAACTTGCCAATGGCAGCTAGACACCAAAACAGCACCCTCGCAAAGTATTCAAGCATTATCCTTTCCTCCCATACGCTAAATCACCTGCATCGCCCAAACCGGGTACGATGTATGCCTGTGCAGTAAGCTCCTTATCTATTGCACCTGTCCAATAAGTGGTGTTCTCCGGCAATTTGCTTCGAAGATGATTGATTCCTGTATCAGTTGCAACAGCCGAACAAACATGTGTTCGCCTTGGGATACCTTTTGCCAAAAGTGTTTTGTAAACCAATTCAACAGATGCCCCTGTAGCAAGCATTGGATCTATAATGATCAGTTCCTTATCCTCTATGGATGGACTGCTCAGATATTCAACCGCAATTTCAAAATCGCCACCCTTATGATGTCTGCGATAAGCTGTAACAAAAGCATTTTCTGCCTCATCAAAATAATCCAAAAAGCCTTGATGCATGGGAAGACCGGCTCTCAGTATTGTACAAAGAACAGGTTGTTCTTCGAGTACTGAGATCTCTGCAATTCCAAGTGGAGTAGTCACTTCTACAGATTTGTAGGCAAGCCTCTTTGATATCTCTAGTGCCATCACCTGCCCTACTCGTTGGAGGTTCTGCCTAAATCGCATTCGATCCTTTTGAATATTGACATCTCTCAGTTCCAAAAGAAACTGATTAAATATGGAATGATGTCTGCAGAGTTCGTGTATCATAAATAAAGGCCGCTTCTAAAGTTGATGCCCTAAATTTACGATCGGGCAGGTTACCTATTCACTAATAAAACAAAAATAAATTACACCCTTTTGAAACACCTCTTCTCATAGGATCAAGATTGCATTTTCAGAAGCAAATCCACTAAGCGATGAGAATACCCAACCTCATTGTCGTACCAGCCTACCACTTTTACCATTCCGCCTACTACGGATGTTAGTTGAGCATCGAAGAGACAAGAATGCGCATTATTGATAACATCTACAGAAACTATTGAATCTTCTGTGTATTGCAAAATTCCCTTCATTCTGCCCGATGCAGCAGCAGCGAAATATTCATTAACAATTCTCACATTCGGCAACTCGCGCACCATACACGTAATATCAGTTAAAGATCCGTCAGCTACCGGAACCCTTATTCCACAGCCACCCATGCGATCTGAGAGATGTGGGAAAATTCTACTTAGCGCTTTTGCAGCGCCTGTAGTGGTTGGCACAATACTTTGAGCAGCAGCTCTTGCTCTTCTCAAATCGTTGTGCGGTGCATCATGCAGACGTTGATCTCCCGTGTATGAGTGAACAGTGGTGATATAACAACTTTCTATTCCACAAAGTTCATCAAGCAATTGAATCATCGGGGCTGCCGAATTCGTAGTGCAGCTCGCACATGAAATGTATCTCTCATTTCCTATCAGTATATTGTCATTCACTCCGGGAACTACCATAGGCACATCACTCCCCGACGATGGGGCGCTGAGTAAAACCTTCTTTGCTCCATGTTGAATATGCCATTCCAAATCGGAAGCATTTTTCATGGTACCTGTGCACTCCACCACCACATCAACAGAGAATGCAGACCAATCAAGTTCTTTTTGATTTGAGAGGCTTACAAATGGATATTGAAAACCATTCACCGAAATAGCATGATCGAGGGCTTCTATATTTCCAGGGAATTGGCCATGAATAGAATCGTACTTGAGCAAATGGGCCATCGTTTTCACATCCGACAGATCTCGTATGCAAACTACTTCAAACCTCTCGTTTGCATGAATAATCCTAAACAATGTCCTGCCTATCCGTCCGAATCCGTTGATGGCAACCTTTATTTTACTCAATGAAGTACTACGTGTTTCTATGAATATTTATCTCAATCGGGCCAAAGCTACTTCTACAGCCTTTCGAATGCGCTCCTCTACCCCCGTGTATGTTTGATATTTGAATTTTTCACCGACCACATTTTCATACAACTCGATGTAACGATTTGAAACGAGATCGACAAATTCTTGAGGCATTTCTGGCACTTGTTGACCTTCCTTGCCCATGAAATTATTTTCGATCAACCACTCTCTTACAAATTCCTTACTGAGTTGACGTTGACCTTCGCCATTCACTTGACGTTTTTCGTAACCCTCGGCATAAAAATACCGAGAACTATCGGGAGTGTGAATTTCGTCCATGAGCAAAATTTCTCCATTGTGAACTCCAAATTCATATTTGGTATCAACCAAAATCAAACCTCTTCGTGCTGCAATATTTGTTCCTTCTGCGTACAAGTCGAAAGAGTATTTCTCCAACATTCGGTAATCCTCTTCTGGCACAATTTCTTGTCTGATGATTTCTGCCGCCGAAATATCTTCGTCATGCCCTTCATTTGCCTTGGTTGTAGGAGTAATGATTGGATGGGGAAGTTTATCATGTTCCTTTAGTCCGTCGGGTAAAGAAACACCACAGAGGGTTCGTCCCCCGCTTTTATATATCCTCCATGCATGACCGGTAAGATAACCTCTCACAACCATTTCCACTTTGAAAGGCTCACATCTGAGACCTATGGTAACATTTGGATCGGGAGTATTGATTTTCCAATTGGGACAAATGTGATTTGTAGAATCCAACATGTGTTCTGCGATCTGATTGAGCACCTGGCCTTTAAAGGGTATAGGCTCTGGCAAGATCACATCAAAAGCGGATATTCTGTCGGAGGCAACCATTACCAATAGATCGTTCCCAATGGAATAAACGTCGCGAACTTTTCCATGATAGACATTGGTTTGTCCTGTAAACTCAAAATGGGAATCTTTGATTGCTTTGCAATGTATCATTTGGCCTAGCTGTTATTTTCCCTTTGAGCTGCATCCGCCTCGAAACGATCGATGATCTTCCCAACCAGTTTATGCCTAATGATATCTGAACCGGTAAGTTCGATGGTGGCAATACCCGGAATATTTCGCAACAGATTAACGGCCTTAAGCAAACCCGAAGGTTGATTTCTTGGAAGGTCGACTTGAGTTGAATCGCCGGTAATGACAAACTTGGCGCTCATTCCCATGCGAGTAAGGAACATTTTCATTTGCGGGAAAGTCGTATTCTGCGCCTCATCCAAGATCACAAAGGCCTTATCTAAAGTTCTACCACGCATAAAGGCAAGAGGTGCAATCTGAATGGTTCCTTTGTCGATGTAGTCTGCCAGCTTTTCGTAGGGAAGCATGTCCATCAGAGCATCATACAGGGGTTGCAAATAAGGATCAAGTTTATCCTTCAAATCACCCGGAAGGAAACCCAGGTTTTCTCCTGCCTCTACCGCCGGACGGGTAAGCACAATTCTTTTCACTTGCTTTTCCTTCAATGCTCTTACGGCAAGGGCCACGGCCGTATACGTTTTGCCGGTCCCTGCAGGACCGATGGCAAAAAGAATATCGTTGTCGCTTATAGCTTCAACCATTCTTTTTTGATTGGGCGTTCGAGCTACTACTCTCGTGCCACCGGGACCATATACAAGCACATCATCGCTTGCCACATCGGTTCGCATTTCGGACTGCGTCGCCGCCTGATCCAAAATACGCTCCAATTGTAAGAGGTTGAGGCTGTTGTATTTTTCGATGTGCCAAAAGATCAACCCAGCTTTCTCGCTGAATTTATCAATCTCTTCATCGTCGCCGTTTACCTTGATTATATTGCCTCTTGCGACAATTTTCAACTTGGGAAAACGCTCACGAATGAGTCGAAATTTTGAGTGGTTCGGACCAAAGAATTCTAGTGGGTCAATGTCCGGTATAAGGATTTCTTTTTCTTGCAAGGGTTAATTGCGCTTTTGATAAGTAGATAAAATGCTTGTAAAATACAGGCCGAAAGTATTCCATTTTCGCTACACCGAAAGGAGTAATCTTTTTACAAAATATCCACTTTATATCCTATCGGAAAATCTGCAGATCGATGTCCATTGTAACACTCACCACAGATCTTGGCAATCGCGACTACTACGTAGGTGCGGTAAAGGCCGCTATTGTGAGTCGCGCTCCTGGGACTACCATAGTGGATATTACACACATGGTGAAACCTTTTGATACCATAGAAGGAGCTTTTCATCTGCGAAGTGTTTGGAATCATTTTCCGCTAGGCACAGTGCACATCTTGGGCATTTTACCTGAATTTGCAATCAATCGACCACAGCTCTGCATTGTACACATGGGTCATTATTTCCTATGCACCGACAATGGCGCTGTGCCTTTTCTCTTCGATATTGATCCGGAAGAAGTATTTGAGATCAACCTTCCACAAGGAGATGAATGGAAATTTCCGTTGCGGGGGGTCTACGCCACGGCAGCAGCTCACTTATGCAGAGGAGGAACGCCCGAATTTTTGGGCAAAAGAACGGAAGGAATAAAATCCGCTCCCATGGTTCACCCGATCATAAGCGAAAATTCACTCAAAGGTCATGTGATTCATATTGACCACTATGGCAATGTTTACACCAACATCACGGAGCGTTTATTCAGACAGCATCAAGCCCGCAGAAAATTCTCAATCATGTTCAAGAGAGCTTCCAATGTGATCAATCAAATTTCTGATTACTATACCGATGTTACCGAAGGAGAGCGTCTGGCTATGTTTGGCAGCAATGGCTTGCTCATGCTTGCCATCAATGGAGGAGTAAATGGACACGGTGGAGGAGCCGCACAGCTCTTTGGGATACATGCAGGCGACATGGTAACAGTAGAGTATTATGATGACAAGAATCGTTAAGATGATTTTCCAACCGGAGCATGTGCCGGCGTTTTTAGATCTGTTCAGAAAAAACAGGCATGCCATTACCGCAGCAGAGGGATGTGTATCCGTAGAACTCTTGCAAGATGCTACCAATCCTGCAATTATGTTCACATACAGCCGTTGGACAGATGAAAAATCACTTGATGTGTACCGACAATCCGAACTATTCGGAAAGGTTTGGCCAGAAACTAAACGTTACTTTGCGGCACCTGCGGAAGCATGGACACTGTTAGAAAAGTAATGATTTCCCGATAAACAAAGAATTTGAATGATAGCACTGCTTAAAAAAGAGATAAGAAGTTTCCTTAGTTCCCTAATTGGATATGTGGTAATGGCAGTGTTTCTGCTAATCACGTCTCTATTCATGTGGATATTTCCGGGCGAATTCAATGTCCTAGACATGGGTTTTGCGAATATAGATTCTCTATTTTTCATATCCCCTTGGGTATTTATGTTTTTGATTCCGGCAGTAACTATGAGGTCTTTTTCTGAGGAACGAAGAACCGGAACATTAGAATTACTGCTAACCAAACCCATCACGGATTTCCAGATTATCCTTGCGAAATATCTGGCCGGGCTCATTCTTGTGATCATAAGTCTCTTGCCTACGCTACTCTTTTTCTTTACGGTATACCAATTGGGCAATCCTCCGGGCAATATAGATACAGGAGGAACATGGGGTTCATACATTGGTTTGCTTTTACTTGCCTGCGGTTATGTGGCCATAGGGATTTTCGCCTCAAGCATTTCAAGAAATCAAATAGTGGCTTTTCTCATTGCCATCTTGCTTACATTCTTTATGTATACAGGTTTTCAGTCGATAGGATCTTTTGAACTCATGGGAACTCTCGACGATTTTATTACGAAACTGGGAATGCAGGAGCACTATGCTTCTCTCAGTTTGGGGCTTATAGATTCGAGAGATGTAGTGTATTTTGTAGCTCTCGTTTCTGTGTTCTTCCTTTTCACAAACCTCGTGCTGAAGAGCCGAAAATGGTAGAAATGATTTTCGTTTTTATACCGCAGACCGTGAAGTTTGTTTTTCAGCCACAACTTCCATCAGAATTATTTTATCGCTTGTGACCAAGTAGTATATCCGATAGTTCATCAGATTGCTGCAGCGGATTTCACCTTCTTCGCGCGGGATTTCTACTTTGCGCGACGATTCCATTGGGTGATGTTGAATATGATGCAATCGATGCAACAACTTATGTCTCAGGCGCTCTGCCGCAATAAGCGAACTCTTTTGCACTTCTTCAATGATCTCTTTAAAGGAATCAAACGCGTGCTGACTGATTACCAAATCATGTTTGAACATGAAGCAAATTTAGTCCAAGTTTTGCTAAAGACTGAACCCTAAGTTCCGACCTATTTACATTATTCCAAATCAAGCGATAGAAAAATTGCACCCTAATTTTGCCGATGAATGCAGTTTTCTATCGCATAGATTTGAGAATCCCGCACGCATTCTACAAAAATTGCCCTAAGGCGTAATGCGGGATAAACATTACTAGCACTTCATAGCGAATTCCAATGCGGATTCTGGTTTCAAACAAGCTCTATGGCTGGAAACTCAAAGTAATACCAATGCTACATAATCCTGCATTGCGCATTGGAAGTCTGCTTTGGGTAATGTGCTGCAAGATCTTGCATCCATGAAATGGTATTAAATGCCCTTGCGATTTATTTTTAGTTTAATGTAATGAAACGAAATTGGACTATTGCATAAATCCAAACGGTATTGTATGAACAATTGGTGTAACAGGCCAAGTTGATCCTAGAAAAAAAAGGAACTCATAACTGCAACCCATTCAAACAATTACCAAGCAGGACATGGAATACTCTTTCCTTTTCCCACTTTTCGAATGGTGTTGTTTTTGTCTTTTGGATGACACTTCCAATGTCTGAATATTGTATATTTTACACTTATGTATAAATCAGCACCATAGACATCTTGCCCCAGCAACCATCCCAAATTATCGGAACCAATAATTACACTATTGAGGCGACAAGCAAAACCTAACTGAAATTTCTCCATTTGATAAAACGACAAAGGCATGGCAAGTTCAAATCTTTTGATTTCCCAACGGGGAGTTATTGAGATTGACGACGCACGCTGTACACCCAAAGAGTTTTTTCTCGGTAAACCAAGCGTTATCGCACTGAATAGATAAAAGTTGTTTCCCAAATTGTAATCCAACTGTGCCGAGACCCCCGTAGGTAATTTCATTCTGAACTTTTCCTCGTCAGAATTTTGCTCTGCCAGTCCGAAATTGGCCGTTATCAAACTGTCCAATTCATAAGTCTCATCAGAGCTTGCATCTGAAAATTCTTCCCACTGCGATCCTTCAGTCTCGTTGAATACATTGCGATAAAAAGTATTCTTGAAATTCACTCTTCCGATATCCAAAATAGAAAATCCCAACCGGTATTTATAATCACCATCTGTGCATGGATCATGCGGAACATAACCTTGTGCATTTCTTAAAGTCTTCTTGAAAGTCACACCTATATCCATTCCCCATCCACTGCCTGAATTCCAGCCGGGCTCGTTGAAGCCATATTCACCACTGAGAGAATGTGTTTCCATATTGGTAGAATCGAGAACCGTGTAGGACCAGTCGTCCAATCGAATACCGGCGCCCATGATACCAAACAACCTTTTAACTGTTATTCCTCCGAGGGTAAGCATATCAGGCCGTCTTCCTATAATGGTTGCATAGGAAAAGCCGATTTCACCCCAGGCCAATCCTGCAATTCTCAAGTCGCGAATATTATTTCGCTGACCCATCAACGGAGCATATTGAAAACCCTCTGCCAAATAATAGCTTAGACTTTCCGGAACACCGCGTGCATCAGCCACAGTGCGCAAACCCGTGTATAATCCAAAAGCGTGTTGCTTAATGGCAAATGTGACTCCTGGTCCTTGAGCAAATGCAGCAGCATAAGCATTGAAAGGAGCTTTAGTTCTGTTGAAATTGACGGTGTCGATGGAGGATAAATTCCCAAGCGAAAAGGTGCTTCCATCTATATACACCAGATTATTCTGAGCAAATGCACCGGCTCCAATGAGATGAATGTCAATAAAAGCTCGGCTGTCGCAAATAGTACTCGGATTCATGAGCATCGTATTCGCCGGAGATCTTGTGCTTCCCATAATACCAAAGTGCTCCTGGGCTATGGTGTGAAGCGAACACAGAAATAGTAGTAAACACAGTACTTTGGAACTTGCGGGTGGCATGGTCCCTTTAAACGTCGAAACGGCTCCAAATGTTTTGTCTTCAGCAGCATCTTTCAAATACCCATCTCTTTCATTTTCAGCACACCTATATTTTTTAGTGAATCAGGGCGATTCTTGCTGAAATTTGCCACATGCACGGAATTTTCAGCACAGATACGGTAAACAAATGCCAACAATTACTCAACACCACTGGGAAAATCATTATTACCACCCACAAATCACCTGATGGAGATGCCATTGGCTCTTCGCTGGGTTTATTGAATTTATTGAAAAACATGGGTAAAGATGCATATGTGATATTACCCGATGCTGCGCCGGAGTTTTTAAAATGGCCATCAGGATATGAAGACTGCATCATCTTCCAAACACAAACCGAACAAGCCAAAACCTTGCTTTCAGAAGCAGTACTGATCTTTTCTCTCGATTACAATAATTTCTCACGCACAGGCAGCGACATGGAAGCAGTTCTGCGCGATGCAACTGCTCCATCTGTGATGATAGATCACCATCACAATCCGGATAACGTTTTTGCTATTCAATTCAGTGATACAGATATATGCAGCACTTGTCAGTTGCTTTATGAGTGGACATCTGCCATGGGGTTATTAGACCATTTAGATCAGCGAGTTGCCGAATGCTTCTATCTCGGAATTATGACTGATAGTGGATCATTTCGTTTTCCAAGTGTAACACCGAAAACACATTTGATCATTGCAGACCTTATGAATGCGGGGATTGATCATGCGGCCATTCATCGCAATGTCTATGACAATAACTTACTCAATCGATTGCGTTTGATAGGTTATGCTTTAAGCGAAAAACTCGAGGTAATTCAGGAGTGCGGCACAGCGCTGATCTCTTTGAATAAAGAAGAATTAGATCGATATGGTTATCAGCCCGGCGATACAGAAGGACTTGTGAATCAAGCTTTATCCTTGCAAGGCATCAACCTCGCTGCTTTTTTCAGAGAAGGCAACAACGAAATAAAGGTTTCACTGCGGTCTACCGGAACATTTGATGTCAATCAATTTGCACGTAGAAGTTGGAATGGCGGCGGACACAAAAATGCAGCCGGAGGGAGTTCACAAGAATCACTTCCTGTTTCACTAGAACGATTCCGCAAAGAAGCCCTCGATCTGAAAAACGAAATCATAGCCTCATGAGAATCATTTTGATATACGCTGCGCTCATTTTTATTGGGTGTAATGGATGCTCTGAGCAAAAACAGACAGCAGATGTGGATTATGAAAAAATTCAGAAAGAACTCATAAAAGCCCGCAAGGCAGAACATGAGTCGGAAATGAAAAAGATAGGAGACTTCATAGCAGAAAATAAATGGCCTATGACTCAAACTTCTACAGGTACCTATTATTGGATATACGAAGACGGAGGTGGTGAGAAGGCCCAGAACAATGACATTGTAGTTCTTGATTACACTATTCATTTATTGGACGGATCACTTTGTTACCAAACAGATTCCTTGACCTTGGCTACAGTTCGTGTGGGCATGGACAACGTAGAATCCGGTATTCATGAAATACTTCTATTGCTTGGAGAAGGAGATCGGGCACGGGTCATTTTGCCCTCTCACCGAGCGTTTGGATATACAGGAGATTCGAACAAAATACCTCAAAACGCATCATTGATTTACGATCTAAAAATTCTAGGATTCAGATGAAACGAGTTCTTCTTTTTGGGTGCATCATCATGGCCATTAATATTCTTTCGTGCAACGAAAAACGCGAAGGATATACTCGCCTCTCTGAAGGGGTTTATAAAAAGTTGCTCGCATTTGATGAGAAGGGTAAAAAGTTGGGAGACTCTGAATACTCAGCCATATATGTGTTTCTAAGAAATGCTAAGGACAGCACTGTGTACAATGATTTTGTGATGTACTGCGGAACATGGAAAAATATGTCGGATAGTTTACCCAACGCCGACACGCTATTTCTGCGAGATCTCGCCAAGCTAGAAAGTGGTCAAAGGGCCTCATATCTTCTTCCATACAAGATGGTGCGCAATACATTTGTTGATGGATTTATCGGCGACACTTCGCTTTCCGAATCAGAGGTGGAACTTGTTTTTGGAGTGCTTGAAACATTTCACTACGCAGGGTTTTTGGACTTCCTGACCCATGAAGCTCAGAGCGGAAATATTAGCGAAATGGATGCAATTGACTTTGCCTTTCTCAATAAGCCCGATTCCCTTCAAAGTTTCACTAATATTGCGTTTCAATGGTGGAATCGCACCAACAGTTCGCATCCCAGAAGCGGCGAAGACATTACTATAAAATATGGTACCGAATTGTTGAATGGAACAGTTTTAGATACCCTTTCAGAAATGACTTTTACCTATGGCAAACCAGGACAGATTGTTTCAGGATTAAGCTATGCCATCAGTAAAATGAAATTTGGAGAAAAGGCAGATGTTTACATGCCTTCGTTTATGGCCTTTGGAGAATATGGATCAAGCACCGGTTTAGTACCAGCATTCACACCCGTGAAATTCAGACTGGAATTGGTTGAACCCATTGGCGTTGCACAATAGTGTCTATTTGCGGAATTGTGAGTTGATGAGTAATGGAAATGCCTAGAAAACACTAAGATTCCGAAGTGCTCAACTGCATTAAGAAAACAACTATCGATTAGATGAAAACACTCTTCATTATTTGCCTGGCGCTGTTCAATTCGACATTGAACTCGATTGAACCCCTTCATGAGTTCTTTACAGGATTGCGCAGCAAGAGCCTTGTAAAGCGCATGGCGCCTGAAGACTCTTTAGTACCAGGGATTTATAAGACGAAAAGTACTGGAATTATGAACCGTGCAATTTCTTATAATTTAAGCAATACGATTATTGAAACAAATCCTCGATCGGGGATAACTGAAATAAACATCAAACTCTTTACAAACGATCTTGAGCAAGCACTCCAGTTCGATGGATATCCAGGAATTAAACTTAGCAAAGTCCCAACGAGTGAGCAATCGGCAGCAGTGCGATCATACATCGATAAACATTTCTATATTAAATTTCAAGGCCAACCAACTCTATTGCAATATGTAGGTATAGTTGTAGACCCAGATTTTACGATTTGTTCATTTGAAATCATATTGGTACCTGAATACAATTTTCTCGAAATCAAAAACAGTTTGCTCATAGAAATTTATCCTTTGCAGAGAAACATTGTAGATCTCAGATTGAAGGGTAAGAGCCAGACGCTCACCTTTTTTCTAGGTAAAGAAATCGAAATTTTGAACTACTGAGATCGCAGTATGACTAAAAAAGAAAAATCCGAATTTATCATCGAAAGGTTAGAGAGCCTTTACCCCGAAACCCTTATTCCACTGAAACACGACGATGCGTATACACTTTTGGTGGCAGTTGTACTTTCGGCACAATGTACAGATGAACGGGTGAATACAGTAACTCCCCGACTATTTCAAATGGCTGGAACACCTCGTGAAATGGCGCAATTGGACGCTAAGGATATTGAAGAGATTATAAAGCCTTGCGGACTATCTCCAACCAAAAGCAAAAACATTAAAACTCTATCGCAGATTCTTACCAATAAATACAAGGGCATGGTTCCCAAAACATTTGAAGAATTGGAAGAACTTCCAGGAGTGGGACATAAAACAGCGAGTGTAGTAATGTCTCAAGCATTTGGTTTTCCTGCCTTTCCGGTGGATACGCATATTCACAGGCTTATGACAAGATGGGGGCTCACCAATGGGAAAAATGTGGAACAAACTGAAAGCGATGCGAAAAAACTTTTTCCGGAAGAAAAATGGAATAAGCTGCATCTTCAGATCATTTTTTATGGTAGAGAGTATAGTCCCGCGCGGTCATGGGATCCCGCATTAGATTTTATTACTGCTACATTGAATCCCAAAGCACCAAAGCGAAAATCCTGAGTATGGCAGAAGATAAAATGTTCAGAACAGGACTCAGGAATTCTTATCGCGGAAATATGCCATGGAGTGAAGTGATCACCAAGGACATTGTTTCGCTGCTGAAATCACTTCAGTATTTTTTGGGTCATGGAAAAAAAAAGCCCGTGATAGTGGCCAGTCCTGATTTGCCCGGCAAACGCACCACCCTTCACAAAATAGCCGGAGTATTGGGATATAGACTTACCAATATTCCTTTGCAAAGAGCGGAATTGATTGTTCAGTTTGACGATCAAACATTTTCAAGCACCCAAATTCCTAAGATTCTGCAAGGCCAAAAAATGATCAACGAAAATTGTAGAGACATCTCCAAACAACATGTTGATGAAGTCCATCTCAAAGTGTTTGGCTACAATACAATTATAAATCCATTGATATATCAAGGAATCGCTGTCATGAAGAGTGATGAAAATGCACGTCATGATGGTCAGAAAATCACTTGTCCTATCGACCCACTCGAAGATGGAGCGATATATCAGATATTATTGGACAATACCGTAGACGATCAGTTTGTAGTAGACTACCGGATAGCGATTATAGGCAAAACAATAGCGCTCTTATACTGCAAATTCAAAACACACGAAGTTCGATTCACAAACGAGGTTCATCATGCTCGACTGCACCGATCGGCGGAGTTTCTGAGTGAAGAGGAAGAACGTCTGATAATAAAATTCTGTCTCGAAATGGGGGCAGAATTCTGTGAACTCGATGTACTTCGTCACAAGGCAGATGGCAGAATCTATGTGATTGATCTGAACAAGACACCCTTTGGTCCCCCGGCAGGACTGAGCGATTTAGACAACCAAAAAGCACTCAGCATATTGGCGGAATCCTTTCATCGGAATTTTCTGCAAAGAAGCGAATAGCCTATCCATTGCCAGATAGGCTTAATCCACTTTATTATCGAACTTTTCAATAACTTCAGCGCTCACACCAGTGGAAGCGAAACCACCATCGTGATATAAGTTCTGCATGGTGACATAACGAGTAAGATCGGAGAACATGGCCACACAGTAATTTGCACATGCCTTTCCATCCGCATTTCCAAGAGGGCTCATCATTTCCGAATAGGAGATGAAACTGGAGAAACCTTTCACACCACTTCCTGCGGTAGTCACAGTAGGGCTTTGCGAGATTGTATTTACCCTTACATGTTTCTTTTTGGCGTAGTGATACCCGAAGCTACGGGCGATGCTTTCCAAAAGGCTTTTTGCATCTGCCATATCATTGTAATCAGGGAAAATTCTTTGGGCTGCGATGTATGTAAGAGCCACTACACTTCCCCAATCGTTGATGGCGTCCATCTTGTATGCAGTAGCGAGAGTCTTGTGCAAACTCGTTGCCGAAACATCGAGGGTTTGCTTATACCATTCATAATTGAGATCGGTGTAATGTTTACCTTTTCTCACGTTTGGCGACATACCAATGCTGTGCAGAACAAAGTCTACACCGCCACCAAAATGCTCCATAGATTTGGCAAAAAGGTTTTGCAAATCGGCTTCACTGGTAGCATCAGCCGGAATGATAGGCGCATTACCGATTTTGGCGGCAAGTTCATTTATTTCACCCATGCGCATGGCGATGGGAGCATTCGTTAGAACGATTTGAGCACCTTGGGCGTGGCATTCTTCGGCCACTTTCCAAGCGATAGACATATTGTTGAGGGCTCCGAAAATGATACCCTTTTTTCCTTGCAGCAGATTGTTTGACATAGGATTGATCTGTTATTCCGGGGTGAATTTAGGGGATTGCAGTCAAATTTGAAAATCGGTTGATAATAAGGAGCTTAATCCTCCAACAACATAAGCGCCTCGCTCAGTTCACCCATTGTCCTGCGATCGCCGCGTGTTTGGGCCAAGGCAATACCCTTCTGAAAAATATCGATGGCTTGCTCCCGACCACCTTGTTCGGCATATAGATGACCCAGTTGATAGTACACTGGTAAATAGTCGTCGTGGCTTTCCAAAAGTCCTTCCAAAATTTCAATTGCATCGTCTAGTTTATCCAACTTTCGATATTCCAATGCAATGGCATACAGAAGAAATTCATCTTTTGGCGTTTCGAAAAGCATTTTTTGCAACGTTTCCAATCTTGACATATCAATGAAGTTCTTTACGGAAACCTTACTCCTCCTTGACCGGTTGATTCCACAGCTTAATTTTATCACCTGAAGAAACTCCACCAAGCACTTCTACAGTCATACCATCGGATAATCCAAGTTGCACATCGTGGCGCTCATAAGTACCTTCCGAAACAAGCACTTCCACAAATGCCTTTTGAGAATCGTCATATTGAACCAAACTCTCGGCAATGGTCAACACGCTGTCACGACGATCCAAAACGATATCTGCATTTGCCGAATAACCAGCGCGAATGAATTCACCTGGCTCCATTTTCACTGCTGCTCGAATCTGAAACTGAATGGCTCCATTTTCTTCAATTCCCTTTGGAGCGATATACTCGAGATCAGCCGTGAACTCCCTGGTTTCCATTGCACCGATCTTCATGATGAGCTGCATACCTGTTTTGAGTTTTTCAACTTCACTTTCATCCACTTTACCTTCAAAAATCAAATCACCCATATCAGCAATGGAAGCAATGGTGGTTCCTTCATTAAAGTTATTTGCTTCAATCACACTATTACCTTCCTTTACCGGAACGTCGAGAATCATACCTTGGATGGTAGAGCGAATCAGTGTTGTAGAGGCTGTACCGCCTGCCTTGGTAACACCTTCTTTCACAATTTGAAGATTGTCTTCAGCCGCTTTCAATTCTTCGTCGGCTTGTTTTCGTGCAATTTCCACAGGTTGAAATTCTGCCTTCGCTATCACCCCTTGCTCAAATAGTTTTTCATTTCTTTCGAAATCCATGTTCGAATTCTCCAAATCAATTTTCGCCCGATTCACGCGATTTTCAGCGTTGCTAAGATTCACCATATCGGGAATGATTTTCACTTTAGCAATCAAATCGCCCTCCTTCACCATGTCTCCTGCTTCTACATAAATCTCCCTGATAATACCCGATACCTGAGGTTTAATAAGAATTTCTTTGCGAGGAATCACGCTACCGGTAGCCACCGTTTTTTGAATCACATTGCCTTTCACAGCAACTTCAGTCTCATACTTAAGTGGATCTTCTTGCTCCTTTTCATAAAGGAAATAGAAAGTGAATACCGCTCCTCCGATTATCAGAACGATGAGAATGATGAGTGGTATTAGGCAGCCTTTGCGCATATCTTATTCTATTTTATTGAACTATTATTTTTTTAACCATCACTTCGTAAAGCATCAACCGGACGAATTGCAATGGCACGTAAAGCCGGCAGTAAACCCGCAACAGCACCGCTGATTATCATAACTATCAGAGCCGTTACAACCAATTCGAGATCAACGCCAGGGTTTTTGAAGGAACCTGTACTTCCTTCATCTCCTATTGCCAAATTCACCAATTCGAGAAGACCTATTCCCATCATCATACCCACGAGTCCGGCGAGAATGGTGAGCAAAAGCGTCTCTTTCATTACTTGAAAAATTATCTGCGATGGTTGAGCGCCAAGAGATCTTCGCACTCCAAATTCCTTAGTCCTTTCTTTTACCGTAATAAGCATAATGTTTACAATGCCAATAATACCGGCAAGTAATACTAGAAATCCCATAAAAAATCCTACGATATCGAAGGCACCAAAAATGGTATTCATTTCTTCCATTCGCTCTTGCAGATTCCAAGATCCGAATGCCCTTTTATCTTCAGGATGCACAGACTTGCGCTGTTTTAACGAGGCCATCACAGCATCTTCCATTTCTTTCACCGTATAACCCTCTGCACTCAGCATGGAAAGCCAACCCACTTCGTCGCCAGTATGAAAAGCCCTTTGAAAAGTAGTGAATGGAACGTATATACTCTGATTGTCTTCCTCAGCGTCCTCGCCGACTTTGGCAGACTTGAATATTCCAACCACGCAAAAATTCACACCACTTATCGATATGTATTTTCCAAGTGGCTCTGAGCCTTTTTCAAAAAGCACTTCCGATACTTTCGGTCCTATCACACAAACTTTTCTGTAATCTTGAATATCACCCTGATTCACAAACCTGCCTTCAACAATTTCTACGGGTTCTACAAGTTGAAACTGCGGATAGTCGCCATAAACATTGAATGCTCCGGTCTTTGTTCCGTAGATCACATTGTTGGCACCTCTCCAACCGCCCAATTGATTGCGGGGGGCTACAATAGATACTTGGGGTACTTGACTGCGAATGAAATCCACGTCGCTGTTGTTAAGTTCAATAGAACGTCCCTGTCGAAATCCATTGTATGGCATAGAAGTAGACATTGTCCACATAAACATGCTATTCTGTGCTACACCTTCCATCTCTTGTTTCACACCATTCTCCAAGCCATTGCCAGCTCCCACCATAAGTATGAGCATCATGATACCCCAAGCCACACCAATGGAAGCGAGTATCGTGCGAATAGGATTTCGCAGTATCACTTGAATTATTTCGAGTAGTGAGTCGCGATCCATTTATTCGTCTCTTAATGCTTCAACAGGTTTTATGGCTGCCGCGCGCAACGCAGGAATAAGGCCACTCAATGCTCCGGATATGACAAGTACAATAATGGCTGTGAGGCTTGACCAAAAGCTAACACGTGGATCCTTAAAAAATTCATGGTCAATATTTCCGCTGATAGCTTCTAGTGCAAGTACACCTACTATGAGACCTACACAGCCAGCCAGCAGGGTGATAAAAACAGCCTCTTGTAATATTAAACTCACGATATTCCAGGGTGTAGCTCCCAAAGCCTTTCGAACACCAATTTCTTTTGTTCTTTCTTTAACCACGATAGACATGATGTTCGAAACACCAATAATTCCGGCCATTAGTGTGAGCATGCCGAGAATGAAAACAAAGACCCTTATTCCCAAAAAAATATTTTGAAATCGCTGAGCTTCTTTGTTCATGTTGGTGACTTCAATTCCGCGGGCATCATCAGGGTGCACTTTGTGTTCGGCGCGAAGATAGCCATCGATTTCATCGCTCATTTCTTCGCTTTTTTCAAGGGTATTATCCCCTGTAGAAACGATGAACATGTCTATGCGATCTTCGCCTCTTCCAAATAATCTTTGTCCAGTCGAAATTGGAATATAGCACTGTCTGTTTTCCCATCGTGAGTTAGGATCCGAAAATGTTCCAACCACAACAAATCGAATTCCGAAAATTTCTATCATTTCGCCAAGAGGGTCCTTTTCTTTAAACAAATCATCGACGATTGACTGACCGATGACAGCTACCTTTCGGGTATCATTAATATCTCTTTCATTGATAAATCTACCAGATTGAACCTCCGTTTTTTCGGCTTGTTGATGGGCAGGATGAACGCTGCGCACGCCGTATTGTCCTTGCTGATTTTCGTATTTTATAAATGCTCCCCAAAATGAAAGCCGCGCAGATGAATAGGTTATTCCCTCTACATTTTTCTTTACGTGAGTGTGATCATTATTTCTGAAATCGACATTTCTGTTCGGTTTATATCCTTGATATGCCAATGATGTTTGGCCGCTTCTCAACCATATACTATTGACGGCATCGTCTTCGAAAGTATTGATAACACCATTTTCGAGACCCTGACCCAAACCTAGAAGAACAACAAGAATGAATATACCGACAGCAACAGAAAGAGATGTCAAGAAAGTACGCAGCGGATTTTTCGCCATCGTATCTAAAATCTCCATCCATTTGTCGAGATCAAACATCAGCTTTGAATTATTAGTCCATCTTTCAGCCTGATGGTCCGGTGGGTGAGTGCGGCGATATCGTGTTCATGAGTCACTATAATCACAGTCATTCCTTTATCGTTGACCTCTTTCAGAAGTCCCATAATTTCTTGCGATGTAGTTGAGTCTAAGGCGCCGGTGGGTTCATCGGCGAGAATGAGCTTAGGTTCTGAGATCAAGGCACGAGCTATGGCCACACGTTGCTTTTGCCCACCCGACATTTCGGAAGGTAAATGAGTTGCCCAATTGAGAAGTCCTACTTTTTCGAGGTATTCATGTGCTTTAATCATCCTCTTTTTGCGCGAAACTTTTTGATAGTACAACGGCAGAGCGACGTTTTCGGCAGCAGTTTTGAAATTGACCAGATTGAAGGATTGAAAAACAAAGCCCAAATACTTCGAACGATACATTGCTGCTTTTGTCTCGCTCATATTTCGCACGAGCTGATTATCGAGCAAGTACTCGCCTTTGTCGTATGAGTCTAGAATACCCAGAATATTGAGCAGGGTCGATTTTCCGGAACCCGAAGAACCCATGATCGACACTAATTCGCCCGCATGAATTTTTAGGTCAATGCCCTTAAGTACCTGCAGGTTGTTATTTCCCATCTGGTACGACTTCGAAATGTCCTTAAGTTCAATCACTTGATTTCAACAACTTTTTCCCTCCGAGGTTCTAAAAAAGAGGATTTTGTCAAATATAGTCACAGCCATAGGCTGCCCACAATATTAAGAAGGTCACCCAATGATCGAAAGCCCTATGAATTAGGGAATTACTAAGAATTTCGGATTTCATAAAAAAACAAAAAGGACATTAGGAATCTCGAAAAAGCGCTTTCATATTTCGGAAAACAAAATAAAACCGAATAGGTATGAGTGATGGTCCATCGTTTCACCCCATTGGCCTAATTCAGCCACTCTAATTGCATTTACCAATGGATGCATGCGAGATCCAGCAGCGCATTACCCAAAAAAGGATTCCAATGCGCAATGCAGGATGGACTATTTTATTTGCAGAATTGGTATGAAATCATCTTAGAACCTAAATTCAATTGGGCTCAGGTTTTTCGAAATCCCCTTTATCCTTTCCTAAATATTTGTCGAAATTCAATTAGGACGAGGAATAGGCCCCTGCGAATGCCTGTGCAAAATCGTCAATTCCACGTTTTCCATTTACCTGAGGTGCATGGAGATATTCTTCACTCATAGCACCGCTCCTCATTGCCGTTCCCATTTCCACATAGTTCTTGGCAATCTCTTCTGGCAATCCCATTTGAATCATTGCACCATAAGAATCATCATCTTTAAATTCGATCCATGGCAATTCAGGTTTCCCCACAGCGCTACCCAATAAAGTTGCCACCTCGCTCGCTTTGCGTTGATCGCTCACCACATATTTTACTGATTTTCCTGCGAAAGTTAGGTTTTGCAAAGCATCAGCCGCAAAATCAGCAATATCAGAAGTATCGGCCATTATCATATCAGTACTTCCGCCATAATTGGAGCCCAGTATATTCATGTTTTTTACCATACCTATGTTGCCCATAAAATTCTTGTAAAAATATCCCGGACGAAGATGTAGAACGTCCACATCCTTTAATCCATTCAAGGCCTTCTCCACATAGTAAAGACCACTAACCGGACCACAACCATTTGGCATATGTGCACCCATGCTGCTGAGGTTTACAACTTTCTTCACTCCACTCGCTTCAATTGCCTTAGCATAATTCTCTCCGATGGATGCGATGTAAGCCTTCCAATCTGATGCTCCGAAAAAAGGAGGTACCATGGTGTACACAGCATCGGCGTTGCTAAAAGTGGAGGTCAAAAAATTGATGTCGCTCACAGAACCTACGGCAGCAGTTGCACCGAGAGATTCTATTGCAGCCTTCCGCTCCTCAGCGCTGGTGATTACCAATACATGGTGTCCATTTTTGATTAATTCCTTTGTGAGAGGCATACTTATGTTTCCTAAGGAGCCCGTGATTACGTAGTTCATATTTCAATAATTTTAATTTGATGTGCGACAAAGTTATGCTAACACTTACTTTTGCACCAGTACTTACCCTAAAGTATGTATATATGACAAAAATAAAGGAGAGTTCAACGAATCAAGCCAATAAACAGCAAATACTTTTTGTTTGTCCTGTAACATTCACACTTGGTAAAATTGGAGGAAGGTGGAAGCCTATTATTTTGTTCAATTTAATGGATGGTTATAAACGTTATAGCGAGCTCAAGCGCTTGATTCTCCCGATCAGCGAAAAGATGCTGATTCAACATTTGAAAGAATTAGAAGCGGACGGATTGATTGTGCGCACGGTATATCCAGTTGTACCCCCTCATGTGGAATACAGTTTAACGACTGCTGGAAAAGAGCTTAAACCCATTCTGAAAGCCATGGCCTGTTGGGCACTAAAAAATGGAAAACAAGTGAGTCCACAGGAATACGGCAAATTAATATCTGCCCAAAAAGATTGAACTTAATATGATTTAGAGAATTTTAAAAAAATGATTTTCGAAAATTCGGATTATTCGTCGCTTCATTACATTTCTCTTCGGATATAGGTCAGAATGCAGATTGTTGATCAAATCCCATCCTACTCTCTGGGCAGCACCCACACATCTCGATATAATCTTTTTTGACTTCTCCCCTTTTGATATCGATGTTCAAACACCAGGGTTCTATATAAATCAACTCCGATTTTTCTACTTTTTACAATACAATTTCGTTAGGTGCAATGATCAATGTCAGCACTGCCAATTAATCCTCATCATGCGAACATTGGTTCTAACAGCACAAATTTGTATAGTATTTCTAACCACTATAAAATCTTCCCATGAAAAATTTTCTGCTATTACTAGCGTTTATGCCACTTGCTTTTTCTGCTCAGGTGAGTGTAGATTGGGTGCAGGAAGATGGCGGAATCGCTGTGGCAACCGACGATTTAAACAATGTGTATACCATCAATTATGTGCAGGGTCCTGGCGGGGATATAATCCTAACGAAACGAAATACAGATGGTTTATTTCAATGGAATGCTTCATACAACAACACTGATGATACAAAATTCGAGTCCGCTACATGGGTTACCATAGACTCACAGAATAATATAATTGTCACGGGCGATGTAAACTCCGGTATTTCAAGTTCAGTGAAAGCAAACAGCATCGTCATGAAATTTGATACAGACGGAAATCTCATTTGGAGAAATGTATACGAAACAACGTTTGATGGATCCTATACCAAAAGATGTTTGGCAGATGCACAGGACAATATTTATGTATTGGGAATGGGCAGTGGTGCAGGTGGATTTGTATCCAAAGTGAAGAAATTCGATCCTGAAGGAAACTCCATTTGGAATTATTTTGATGGCATTGGCATCGGTGTTGCACAAAACTTTAAGCTAACATCTGATGGAGGTATTCTCTTAACCGGAAGGTCCGCTTTTGGCAGCATGAATGGATACTCCAAAATAGATATTGACGGCAACTTCATTTGGAGTTATGTGGGGATACCAAGTCTCACCGTAGGGGATTCAGATGGTGATATATTTGGGAATACCTACATAGTTCATGCTGAAAACGCCGGTGGTGGAGGCAGTACGATTAAAAAAATATCTCCTACAGGCAGTATCATTTGGGACGAGTTGTATAGTATTTCAGCATTTCGCATAGAGGTCGGTGGCGACAATCGACCCGTTATTTGCGGATTTCCGAATTCAGGCACTCCTGGTTCATCCTTTATAAAGGTTGATGAAAATGGAAATGTCATTTGGCAAAATCTGAATGCAGATGGTATTTACAATCTACTTCTGCATGCACATTTGGTGATGGATTCTTTCGATAATATTTATCTCGCTGCGGGAACACTCTTCGAAATGGCGGTCTGTAAAGTCAATGCTGACGGAAGTTCTGGATGGATATCAACCAGTGCGGGTAGTTATGCCAATGCAATTTCGATTGGCAACGATTACAACGTATACGTGGTGGGAGGAAACACTGCGAAATTCATACAAGATCAAACACCAGGATGCACAGATGTTTTGGCATGCAACTATAATTCATTTGCTACTTCGGATGATAGCTCCTGTGAATTCACATCCTGTTTGTGCCCGGGTGATTTAAACAGCGATGGCGTTATCAGTACCTCGGATGTTCTCTTGTTCATCCCGATGTTCGGATGTTCTTCAAATTGTGGGGCATCGGATTTGAATGGTGATGGGTCTGTTAACACTTCGGATCTCCTTATTTTTATTTCCATTTTCGGGAATTCATGTCCTTGATTTATCCTTAGGAATAACAGTAAACCGCAATGGTGAATTGTATGTAGCTAGAGCTCTGTGATAATAAAAACGAGATGCGAATGATCTTTTACAAAAAACTTCAATCCCAGATTGAAATGGCAAGAGTTTGGGTGAATATGTTCAATGGCTGTGAGACGTCAACAGGAGAGTAAATGCCGAATATGTCAATAAAATGAGCCAAATCATTGGGGTTATTTTTGAAGAACTGAAATGGTAAATGGCAAATCGCCCATTGCGCGAAAAATCCAAATCAATCGAAATCCATCGAAACTGAGATTATCAATTCAAAATGATTGATAAAAAAATTCCCGGATTATTTCTACATGCATTAAACAATATGAGGAAATCTGGAGGTGATAATTAAAATGTTGTGAATTGGTTTCGTTTATTTACTTCTACGATATTTGTACCAAGTTTACCGACGCGATAAATCGTGGATATATCGCGTGATAAATTGCGTATGTACCGACGGGATAAATCGCCCATGTGCCGCGCGGTCAATCGAGTCGCTAAGATTTAACCCTACAACACCATGCCCAACTATTTCGATTCGCACATTCATCTTTCGACCAAACAATTTGTAACCTCTCCCGAAGTTGCATCTAAATGGAACGTAGACAGACAAATTGATGCCAATTTATTACTTGGTCTTGATGAGATTTGCAGAGATCGCTTGGATTCTCAGAGTTATCTTGGACAGTTGCAAGCCGGAAATGTAAAGCTAGTTGTCACTGCACTATACGCATTCGAACGTGAAATAGTACCCCTTATCAAACTGCCCATTATTCTAGATCGCAGGATCATGAACGATCAAATGCTTTTTGATATACGAGATGGTCGCGTACCGATTTTCAGTGACCTACTTTCCAAAGAAATTGACTATCTGCTTTTGCAACAAAACACCTTGGGTCACAAGTTTAAACTTCGCAGATCCATGAGTGAGGTGACTGATAATTTAATCAATGTATTTCTTTCGATGGAAGGAGCACATTGCCTTTTGCCATGTGCCTATCCAAAACCATCAACTGAAGCTCTTAGCGCAGCGGAGGAAGCGGATACATTATCCAATTTAGAATCACTTAAAAATCGGAATGAAATTCGCATTCTTTGGATGAATCTCTGTCACTTTACAAATAATCCGTTCTGCATACACGCATTTGGAATGCCGAACGACCGAAAGCAATACAAGGGCTTTATTCCGTCTTCGGCAAGATTCAAAGGCATCAGTGAATTCGGGAAAAATATTGTGCGAAAGTCTCTAGAAAACAATGCAGGACCGAATGAAAATTCGAATCGAATATTAATAGACATCAAACATATGTCACTATACTCTCGACTAGATTATTACAAAATGCTAGAGACAGAATATGCCGGTGAAAATATTCCGATCGTTTGCACACATGCAGCCCCTGCCGGCATGAGTATAGGACAACGATTTCATACACCCGGGAGCAACGCTCCTCAATTGAAAGTAAAGCGCATGAAGGGTATCGGGGCCAACTACTTCAATCCTTGTTCGATCAATCTATACGACGAAGAAATAAGATGGATAGTCAGCAAAGGTGGATTTATAACTGTCTCACTTGACCAACGAATTCTAGGTTGTCCAAATCCAACGCCATATTGGTTCAATGATCCACTTACAGATGAAGAATATAATGGTATGATGAGTCATCCCATGCAGGGCCCATTGTGGGAAAATGATCAGGACGCCACTAAAGACTATCCATCCGGACGACAAGGAGGAAGAAATTTACATGACCAACATCTGGATCATTTCTGCAATGCCATATTGCGACTTGTGTGGGCAGGTGGATTAAATACTTGGAACTGTATAGCCCTTGGCTCTGATTTGGATGGTCTTGTTGATGCCATTAACTGCTGCAAAACCACAGCAAACTATCCCAATTTCGAAAATCTTCTTACAAACAGATTAGGTGAAATAGCTGCAATGGATTCCGGTACTTCCTATTTTACCAAATCAATAGAATCCCATGTAAGAGATCTCATGTATGAGAATGGAAGGCGATTCCTGGAAATGCATTTTTCTTGAACCCAGAATCCGCATTGGAAATCTATTGTGGCGCTAGCCCCCTTTGATATCAAGCACTTTCTCGATTTTTATTCTTGATGTATGAATATACACCCTCAAATAATCCCGCAGTGCGCATTGGAAGTTTTTTTTTGGCAATGCGCTGCAGCATCTCGCATATACGAAATGGTCAATGCCGTTTTAGTAGCTGTTGTCTATGCTGAGCCGAGATTACAGATACATAAACCCAAATCAAGCGATAGAAAAATTGCACCCTAATTTTGCCGATGAATGCAGTATTCTATCGCTTAGATTTGA
>Ga0209490_10000162_pt1 | contig 72512 bp, 65 predicted proteins | sample MAT06_FD_187209 | JGI IMG/M metagenome (GOLD analysis project Ga0209490, IMG submission 187209) | Freshwater microbial communities from Lake Fryxell liftoff mats and glacier meltwater in Antarctica - MAT-06 (SPAdes) (version 2) | ecosystem: Environmental > Aquatic > Freshwater > Ice > Liftoff...
GAACGCAACGCAACGCAACCAACCAACCAGCCAACCGACAAATTTTTGCATAGAAATTCGTGTTTCTTTGAAATGGGGTTTTCCACAACCTCAACGTTGGTGCTGTTGGGCCCGATGCGGGCTCGCTGCCGAAAATCAGGTTGAAGTAATTCCATTTTTAAATCAAAAGCACTTTAATTTTTAGCAATAGACAGCTTAAGCGATTCAACTTTTACAGATCAAGCGTTTCAACTTTTAATTTAAGAATAATGTTATTCCGGACGCTTTTGTGAGGAATCTTACCCGCGCGGCTCTGTGAAATAGTCGATAAGATTCGTCGTCGAATGATAAAGCTATGCTCTGTCGGAATGACATTAGAGAGTCCGAAAAGCGCACGCTTATGTCTCCAAAAGGGACGGTGTCCCTCTGGAACACACCCGTCCAACTGCCGTTTCTAGGCTCGTAGCTTATCCCGCCGGTAGGCGAGCGCCGCCGCGATACAGATTGAGATGGCAAGTGAGTCCGTGGGCACTGCGTCGTCTTAACTGAAAACCAGCGCCCGATTGCCGTCGCACTTGGAGTCGTTGGGGAAGGTCGTCCTGAAGGTCTCAATGAGATTGGTGGTTCAAATGAAATACATAAAGTAGTGCGGGGGGGGTTGATTTTTTCCAAGCGATACGCACGGTACTACCGGTCTTGGTTTTGCTCACAACGTAAGCGGGCTCTCCCCACTTCAGGGTTTCTTCAACCGAGATTTTCCATTAACCAAGAAACAGCAGTTGGACGGGTGTGTCCCACAGGGATACCGTCCCCGTTGGGGACATAAGTGTGCATTTTTCGGACTCTCGACAAGGCCTCATTTGGCAAACATAGACGACTGAGGCGGTGTCTAGGTTTATCCTGCTAGGAGAAGCAACGCCGCCAGAGAGTTTGAAAAACGTGCAATCGCACCGGTAGCCGAGTTAGCTAAATAAGTCACCGTATTGGTGAACTAGGTAAACCACTAACCTGGTTGCTAGACGCGCACGTTCAAGCATCGCAAGCGGTCAACTACCGTTTCTAGGTTTAAGCTTTGAGATGATAACGAGGCTATTTTTGCGCGTGTTTTCTGTTGATTGACGACTGAATAGCTAGCTATTCAAGAGGAAAAAACAGAAAAAACGCCAAGAATAGTCCGTTAGCACTCAAACAGTCCCGAAGGGACGCTTAATGGAAAATCACGGTTCAATCTAGCCAACGCCGTCAGTCGTCGCCGCCGTCTCGAAGATCAGGGTTCGTAACGCCAACACTTTCTGCCGTATGCCAAGCGGGTACGAATCGAAAACGTTGGCAACGGCTGGATTTGAGAAGGGCTTCATTTGCGGCTAATCACTGGCGCCGTTGGCGCTGGTGGCAATGTCTAAAAGTGGTTTATACATCTGGATGTTAGTTGCCGAGAAGCCAAGTTTCGAGTAGAGCGCTCGGCCAGCTAGGTTATGGCCGAAAACTTGCAGCGCAATGCCCGCCAAGCCGCGCCGCGCGGCCTCTCCTTCGAGTGCCTCAAGGGCGCGCATGGCATGTCCCTGACGCCGATACGCTGGCTTGACGACGATGTCGAAGACGTAAGCCACGCGATAGCCGATTCTTTCTGCCTCGACGAACCATAGCGATCCCACTGCTTCGCCAGATGCATCGAGCACGGCAAAGAAATAGTTGTTCGCCGTCTCAAGACCCTTCGGCAGTAGTTCCTCGTACTCCTTCTTGGCGCGTTCAATCGCGTCTTCCTTCGACCAACGGTCAAGCGCCACCTTATCGGCCGCGTAGGAAGGGATGACCGCGGCCAGCCACGCCGTATACTCGAGTTCCGTCATTGGACGCAGTACTTGCATTGCTTACCTTCGCGACGCCTTATCAGGCGGTAGAGAAACGCTGTTCATACCCTAGCCTTGCAGTGAATTGATTTCCGTATTGAGGTGGAGCGGTTGTCTATTGGGCTGTGGCTAACGAGGCAGTAGGAAATATTGCCGATGAATTCCACGCGGTAATTATGGCAGTATGTTGGCCATTCCCGCGTAGCAGGTCGTCGCATTGCGGTCACAGGCTCATGGTCCACATGCGCGATACCCTAGAAAGACGCCGCCGTTTTGCACGGGTCTCGCTGGTGACGCTGGTGACGTGTGTGAGCGTCATTGACCAATTGGTGGCTACCAGAGTTCAACTTTGTTTCCCTCGGGAATAATCACCCACGCAAATTTGCCGTATTCGGAATCGTCGATCTTATCGAGGACGTCGCAGCCTTCATCCTTGAGTAGTTTGACGAGACCGTGCAGGTCTTCAACCCGATAGTTGATCATGAAGGTGGCCTTGCTTGGAACGAGCTGGTCGCCCTCCTCAGCGCCAACTGACCAAATTGTTGTACCGCCGGTGGGTTTGCCTTCCGAATCATTCCAACTAAACGCCGTGCCTCCCACGCTCGTACATAAAGACCGAGATGACGCTTTTACCAAGCCTGCAGTGCCGGAGTATCCTTAGCCTTGAAAAAAATGCCGCCGATACTAGGAACTCGCTTCGTGCTAACCGCCGATGAAAAGTGGGATTGGGAGGGTGGGGGTGTGCTGCTTGACGCGTCTGTACGAAAAATTTTTGATGAAATGAATGGCGCGAATACGTAGGTGCGGTAGATATTACTGCGAGACGTACCGGGTCTTTTTCTACCCGTTAATCTTACGCTCTACGCTTTAATCTGCGCGTAGAGTCCGGCGATTTTTTCCATTACTGAGAGAATGTTGTCACAGGTTTTGCTAACGTGTTCGAGTTGAACGACTGAGGTTTGATCGGCATTTAATCGCTCAATTGCGCCGCGTAAAAATAACCACTGCGTTTCGGCGAGCACTAATTCCTGCTTAATTTGCTCATTATTTTGCGGTGCGCGCACGAGCCGTTCTACTGCACGACGGTAGTCTTCTTCGGCTTTTTTCAAGTCATTTGCAATGACCGTAGACCGAATACCGGAGGTGCGAAATAAATAGAGCTTCGCGAGACGCTGTGTGAGGACGCGCACTTCACCGGTCGTGGCAATCAAATCGTTGCGCGCTGATTTGGTGTGGGCTTGCAGCAAATTAGCGCCCTTCTGGGCGATCCACACTAGCTCCTCATTTTGCTCAGCCAGTTCTGTAGCCGATTGTTTGTTTACAGGCTTAGATTTGATGGTTTTTAATTCTTCAAACAATTGCTCTAACAATTCGTAATTTTCACGAATCTCATTGGTCGGCGCCGCAGCAGTTAGCGCATTGAGGTTAGATTCAAATTCGGTTAAGGATTCCTCAAGATGGTTGCGTGAACGAAAGGTAAGTACATTGCGCGTCATCATTAAAAAAGATTTGGTGATGCGCTCCGCGAGCATGGGCTGGCGCGATGCCATATTAAGGAGCGCGCTCGCGTCAATTTTTTGTGCGGATTTTGTGGATTTCGCGCCTTGAGCGTATGCACCCGATGACAGCATTACGGTGACGAGCAACATCGAAATCAAATGGAAACTTAAAAAACTTGCGCCAGCTTGTTTCATGTGCTGCTCCTGAGGATTTTCATAGTTTATTTTTAGCTTGTGTATAGCGGAATACGGCTAGGTTAACCATCGTTTGTAATATCTAGTTACTGGTAGGCTCGTTATCGATTAACAATTCCCAATGCGGTATCGACGATTGGCGAAATGTTGAGTAGCGCGACACGTTTTCAATAAGGATGTTGCGCTGTAGGAAACCTAGTTCTTCAGTAGTGCGCGATAGCATGTGCCGCACTGCCACCGGCGCACATGGTATCAATGAGTTCGCGAGTAAACCATTGCGGCCTAACCAACCACCTTCAAGTCATGAGAGTGCAACACTTGACAGCCGAAACCGGCACTATTTGGATTTATCGCAGCCAAGCGACGGTCTCATAAAGCGGAAAAGGTGCGCCGCTCACCTAAGATACCGACGGGTCTAAGTCTCATAGACAATTGGATACCTCTGGGGGTATGCCCGCTAGGTGTGCGCATCGACCATTAGCTAGGATTCGCTGGTGCGGCCGCTGGCTTATCGGCAGGTTTGGCGGCCGCCTTCATTTTGCCGCCCATTTTTTCGCATGAGCCTTTGGCGACAAATTTCCACTCGTCAGGCAAGTTGTCTTTCTCAGCATAGCCCGCACATGAATGTTTAGCGGTGCCGCAATCATTCATGCCTTTTTTAGCGATACCGAAGCATTTTTCTTTGGCTTCTTTTTTAGCGGGTGCTTTGTCTTGTGCGGATACTGTGTTGCTGATGGCGGACATCGCCACCAAACCGGCGATAGCTGAAGTTAAGATGAATTGACGATTCATGGTGGAGCTCCTAAATTAGTGGGGGATCGAATTGACGATGCAGCGTTAATACGAACCATGCTGCACTAGGGTTACGTGTGCAGTCTTTTAACGGATTCAATATTTTAGCGCCGAGCGTCGTTAGCGCGTTAATCGGCTTCACTCAACAACTCACAAAAAGGGCACTCGCCAATAATTCAAGTCCCTCATGACAACGTATTGGTACTATTTATTTTTAGAATAATTAGCGTTCGCCAGTTGAATAATGACGCGGAGTACTAACTTAATGATGGTGAAACGCTGGTGTTATTTAGACAAACGCCAGTCTTGTGCAACTCAACATTTAAGGAGCTTCATCATGACCGCATTCGTACGCTTATTTAACAATCGCCCCCATATCGTCCGCACGCCAATCGCTGCCTTCGCGGATCCATTAAGTGTGGACGATTTATTTGCTGACATTTTTCGCAGCCCGTCTGGTAAAGCAGGCTCTAGCGTAGCAACTATTCAGCTCGATGTGACTGAAAACGCGCAAGCCTACAACATTAGCGCCGCATTGCCGGGCGTGAAAAAAGACGACATTGAATTGCTGATTGATAAAAATACCGTTACCATCAATGCGCAAACACAATCAACTGCTGCGAACGATAAGGGCACAACGGTGCTGCACCATGAACGCGCCTACGGCAAGTTGAGCCGTACCGTCAGCCTAGTCGGCGAAGTAGATGAAGCAAACACCAACGCCAGCTATGTCGATGGCGTGCTAACGCTAACGCTCGCGAAAAAATTACCCGCGCAAGCCAAGCGTATCACCATTAACTAACCCAATGTGGCGTAAAAAAGCCGGCCAGTGCGTTGCATTGGTCGGCTTTTTTGTTGACAAATGAATGTTGGCTCCCAAAAAAGCCTTTAGTTGAATGGCGCTTACCTAAGGCGACGCAAACGACGTAGGCGTCTGAAACAGGTGATAGCCCGGAAGGAGCGCAGCGCAATCCCGGGGGTTCGTTGCACAACCGTTTGCCTCGGAATACGCTCTGCTCCTTCCGGGCTACCCTTAAGTAAGCGCCATTCGCCTTTAGTTTATTGTTAACCGCTTCATTAGCGCTTACAAATTTACCGCCTTTGTGGTGCGGATAGGCTAGCGCATCACTGCGCCAACATACCCAAACTGCCGCCAAGCTTCAAACACCGTCACCGCCACCGCATTCGATAAATTCAGACTGCGATTGTCCGCTCGCATGGGGAGCGTGACACGCTGTATCGCGGGGATGTCCGCGAGCACTTCTGCGGGTAGCCCTTTGGTTTCTTGCCCGAATATCAGTACATCATCGCGTCGGTAAGCAATTTCGTCCACGCGCAAGCTGCCGCCGGTCTCCACCGCAATTAAGCGTCGCCCGGCTAGTGATGCCACACACTCAGCCCAACTTTGGTGGTGCGCGACATTGGTCAACTCGTGATAATCCAAACCGGCACGACGCACGCGTTTGTCATCCCACTCAAAGCCTAGCGGGTAAACCAAATTAAGGCGTGCACCCGTATTTGCGCAAAGTCGAATCACGTTGCCGGTGTTAGGCGCAATTTGCGGCTGATGCAGCACGACATCAATCATGATTTCTCTCTCACCGTTTCTACATTAGCCACGTCGACCACCGCGCGCGCGATGATCCATGTTGTCACGCTTCTAGCCCCTGCTAGTTTCAACACCTTCGCTGCCTCCGACAAGGTTGCGCCGGTGGTCATAACATCATCGACGATGGCGATGTGCTGGTTTGCAACGTTAGCCACACATTCAAACGCGCCTTTGATGTTTTTCAATCGTAATGCCTTGGAAAGCCCCGTCTGTGGCGGGGTTTCGCGAATGCGTCGCATCGCTTGATGCGCCACTTTTAATGTTAAACGGTGCGCTAAGGCATCCGCCAATAATGCCGACTGATTAAAGCCGCGCGTGGCTAATCGTTTATTGGCTAGCGGTAGCGCGATGATTCGTGTCGGCAGCGGCTGCTCAGAATTAGTGTTTTGCGAGATTTTCGCGGCGAGCGCATCGGCAAAAAAATCGACCAGCGTCAAATTCGCGCCAAACTTGAATGATCGCACCAATCTATCCAGTGGATATTGATACGTAAACGCGGCAACGGACGCATCAAAGTGCGGTTGATCGCGCAAGCAGGTGCCACAAATTTGGCGCTGACTGGGTGCGGCACAAACCGGGCAGGCGTGGGTGCTCGTTGACAAACTTTGCTGGCATGGCTGACATACCGCGTCAATCGTCGATTGATCACAGAGCACGCAATTCTGCGAAATATTGAAAAGTGACGTTAGTCTGGCGCGCTGAAAAATACTGATCATCCTAGAAACGGCAGTTGGACGGGTGTGTCCCACGGGGATACCGTCCCCGATGGGAATATAAGTGTGCGTTTTTTGGACTCTCTGGCAAGGCCTCATTTGCCAAACACAACGACCGAGGCCTCATCCTGCTAAAAGGAGCAACGCCGCTAGAGAGTATGAAAGACGTGCAAACGCACCCGTAGCCGAAGTACCAAAATAAGTCACCATAGCGGTGAGCGATGTGAGCCACTAAACTCTTTAAAGGATGGGGTCTTTTAAGCATCGCCAGCGGTCAACTTCCGTTTCTAGGTTCGTAGTCTTGCAACAAGTTTAACCAATTGTCGTTTAATGTTATTGATTAAATTGACAATCGTTACCGGCATCTTCATAGTTCAATTTTACGGTTTCCTACAGCCATATCAACATGACAACTATCGCCGCTACTGCCACATTAGCTACCACCGCCAGCCAGCAAACGGTATCGAACATCAGCATCCAAAAACGTTGGCAGCCTGCCAATGATTCATGGACCGTGGCCGAAATTGCGGCGCTTCTTGATTTGCCGTTTGGCGATTTACTCTATCAAGCCCAGACCGTACACCGTGAAAATCATGACGCCAACCGAGTGCAGTTATCCACCTTGCTGTCAATTAAAACCGGTGGCTGTAGTGAGGATTGTGGCTACTGCCCGCAAGCCGCTCGCTACTCTACCGGGGTAGAAAATGAGCAAATACTTGATTTAGCCGACGTGATTAAAACCGCTACACTCGCCAAACAAAATGGCGCATCGCGCTTTTGCATGGGTGCGGCATGGCGTGGGCCGAAACAACGTGATCTTGACCCGGTGCTCGACATGGTGCGGGAAGTCAAAGCGCTGGGGCTAGAAACCTGCTGCACCCTCGGTATGCTCAAAGATGGCCAAGCGGAGCAGCTCAAAAATGCCGGGCTGGATTACTACAATCACAATCTCGATACCGCGCCCGAATTTTATGGCGACATTGTCACTACCCGCAACTATCAAGATAGGCTCGACACCCTTGGCCGCGTACGTGATGCGGGGCTGAGCGTGTGCTGCGGCGGCATTGTGGGCATGGGTGAATCGCGCACTGAACGCGCTGGCCTAGTCGCACAATTAGCGGCGATGTCGCCACAGCCTGAGTCAGTGCCGCTCAACTATTTGGTGCAGGTTGAAGGCACGCCACTTCACGATAAATTGCAGGGAGAGGCGGCCATCGACTGGACAGAATTTGTGCGCACCATCGCCGTGGCGCGCATTACCATGCCAAAGAGTTTTGTGCGGCTATCGGCTGGTCGCGAAACCATGAATGACGCCACACAGGCGCTGTGCTTTTTAGCCGGGGCGAATTCAATTTTTTATGGTGAAAAATTGCTGACCACGGGCAACCCAGATGTAGCGCGGGATCGGGCGCTGTTTAATAAGCTGGGGATTTTGCCGTTGTGAGTTTTAGGAATGTTTTGGACTCTTTTTTGGAACCGCCGATGGACGCCGATAAGGTCGAAAGCAAAAACGGACTCAAAACTATTTTTTAGTCTGGCTGAGATGGGGTTGCTTTTATCGGCGTTCATTGGCATATATCGGCGGTTTCAAATTTAACATCCACAGGCAGTTCCAAATTGCCCACCACTAACCTAATGCCAATTTCCAACTTCTCCGCCCAGCTAGCCGAACTTGCGCAAGCAGACCAACTGCGGCATCGGCGTATTGTCGAATCCATTAATGAAACCTCAATGGTCGTGGATGGTCAGCGCGTGTTGCAATTTGCCTCTAATGATTATTTAGGCTTGGCCCAGCATCCCCGCGTAGTGGAAGCCACCATGCGCGCGCTCAAAAAGCACGGCTTGGGTGCGGGCGCATCGCACATGGTGACAGGCCATCATCGTTTGCACGAAGAGCTGGAAGAGCGGCTCGCAAAATTTGTGTGTTTGCCGAAGGCGCTGCTATTTGGCTCAGGCTACGCGGCTAACTTAGGCATATTGACCTCGCTCGCGGGCAAGGGTGATGTGATTTTTGCCGACAAGCTCAATCACGCTTGTTTGAATGATGGGGCGGTATTGTCCCGTGCCGCCTTCAAACGCTACGCGCATAATAATATTGATAAACTCCGCGCACAGCTTGACGATTGGCGCATAAATGGCTCAAACACAGCGCGGATATTGATAGTTACCGATGCGGTATTCAGCATGGATGGCGATATCGCACGCGTTCCTGAGCTGCTTGCGTTGGCAGAAGAATACGACGCACTCCTCGTACTCGATGACGCGCATGGCTTTGGCGTATTAGGGTATCGCGGGCGCGGTGTGTTGGAGCATTTCAATATGCTCAACAAAACCAGCGAGCGCATTGTGTATATGGCAACCCTAGGCAAGGCGGCGGGCGGCTATGGTGCGTTTGTCGCGGGTAATGCGGATGTAATTGATTGGATCATGCAAGCCGCGCGCACCTACTTATTTTCGACCGCCACGCCGCCCGCACTGGCCGCCGGCGCACTTGCCGCGCTCGACATCATGCAGGAAGATCATGAACGACGGCGTCACTTGCGCAGCATGATTGATTTTTTTAGTGATTCGCTAAAGCTGCAATTTGCCACACTGCCATTTTCACAAACGGCCATTCAGCCAATCATTGTGGGCTCAAACGCGAATGCGCTCGCCTTTCAAGCGGCCTTGAGTGAACGACACTTCTTAGTGCCTGCAATTCGCCCCCCCACCGTGCCCCAAGGCACATCAAGACTGCGCGTCTCACTCACCGCGAATCATATTGCGGATGATGTGTTTGATTTGATTACCGCGATTACCGATATTGAGGTGAGCTTAATGGGAAAAAATCCTTCCACTTAAATGCACGTTAATTTTTTGCTACCGGTAAACGCCAATACACGCCAATAAACGCCGATACAAACCAACACACGCCGATCAATGCAAAAACATAACAAAGCTGTCATTCCGACAGAGCAAGGTTTTATCTTGCGACGAGGAATGCTATCCGCATCATTGTCTGTAGCATCAATTGCGGGGACGATTAAGCGGGTTAGATTCCTCACAAAAAACCGTTCGGAATGACAGGCTTAATAACGATGAGCACCAACGCATCCCAACGCACCCCAATGCACCACGCCGCACCACAGCACGTGCCGATAAAAAACATACGCCGATCAATGCAAAAACATAACAAAGCTGTCATTCCTACAGAGCAAGGTTTTATCTTGCGACGAGGAATCTTACCCACTTCATTCTCTGCGCCATCATTTGTTGAGACGACTAAGCTGATGAGATTCCTCACCAGCGCTTCTCCGTTTGACCGACCTATATGAAGACTTGACAGACAAATGATTTACAAATTAATAGCGCCAACAAGGTGAGCTTGTCAGTCATCAAAAGGGGGCGCGGGCCAGACTTAGTATTGCTGCACGGCTGGGGATTAAACTTGGCCGTTTGGGATAGTGTCGTTGATGAATTGGCCACGCGATATACCTTAACGTTAATTGACCTGCCGGGGCACGGCCATTCGAGTGAGGCGAAGGCTGAGACAATTGACGAGGCCGCAAACGCGGTGGCGGCTGTCATGCCGAAACATGCGGCGGTACTCGGTTGGTCGCTCGGCGGGCAAATCGCGCTCCAACTAGCAATTGACCACGCCAATAACGTAGCCGCCTTAATCTTGGTCGCTACCACCCCAAAATTCGTGACGAGCGATGACTGGCCGCACGGCGTAAAAGTAGAGGTGCTCAATGATTTTCGGCATCGTTTATCGACCAACTATGCCGCCACTATTCGCAATTTCTTAGCATTGCAGGTGCTACATCCCAACGTCGCTCGCCCAACTATTGCAGCACTACAAAAATCTATGCTTGGGCGCGGAGTGCCGACCATTGCAAACCTCACGCACGGGCTAACCATGTTGGCGGCGAGTGACCACCGCGCATTACTCCATAAAATCGTGCAACCAACATTGGTGATTCAAGGCGACCATGATGCACTCACCCGTGAGGCCGCCGCCGCATGGATGGCTGCCGAAATTCCTAACGCCACTTATCTAAAAATTGAGCACGCCGCGCACGCGCCTTTTTTATCGCATCGCGCACCATTTCTAAACGCGCTCAATCATTTCTTAAATCCTCAGTATGCCTAAGCCACCCAATCACCCCGAACATAAATTAGTGCGCCGCGCCTTTCATAATGCCGCCGCGACTTATGATGAGCATGCGTTTTTGCAGCGCGAAATCGCGGATAGACTATTTGAGCGCCTCGACTACATCAAGTTAAATCCCGCTCGCATCTTAGAGCTCGGCAGCGGCACCGGTTACGTTACCGAAAAATTATTAACGCGCAATCCCGCTGCCGAAATCATTGCGCTGGATCTAGCCCCGGCGATGGTGGCGGCGACACGCACTAAATTTAAGCCCCGCACTTTTGCTGGCAACTTCGTCGATAAATTCTTTCGTCGCCTACCAACACATCACGCAATTTGTGCTGACGCAGAAGCAATTCCGTTGGCCGCGGCGTCAATAGACTTCGCCATCTCAAGCTTAACCTTGCAATGGTGTGACCCGCAAATCGTCGCAAGCGAAATGGCGCGCGTACTGCGCCCTGAAGGACTATTCATGTTCACCACATTCGGCCCCGACACGTTGAAAGAATTACGCCATGCGTTTCGCGCCGTCGATGACAAACCGCATGTGAACACCTTCGTTGATATGCACGACATCGGCGATATGTTATCCGGAGCAGGCTTTCAAGACCCCGTTATGGATTGCGAAATTATCACGATCACCTATAGCGAATTAAAAACGTTGCTGCGTGAATTAAAAGGCATCGGCGCACATAACGTCTTGCCAGATAGGCAGACCGGCCTGATGGGCAAAACACGCTGGCAGCAACTCGCCAATAGTTATGAACAATTTCGCGTTAATAACAAGCTGCCCGCCACCTATGAAGTGGTGTACGGCCACGCGTGGAAGCCAGCTTTCAACAAACAAAAAAATGTAGATGGCGCGCAAGCCATTTCGCTCGGAGACTTTAAGCGGATGGTGAGAAAATCGAGCGATGCCAATTTACCGTAATCCTAGTCATTTTTACAGCGTCACTTTAGGCCAACCACGATGAGTTACTATTTCATTACCGGCACCGACACCAATGTCGGTAAAACATTTGTCACATTGGGGCTAATGGCGGCATTTCAACAGCGACAATTACGCGTCGCGCCGATGAAGCCAATTGCCGCCGGTACCGTAACGATTGATGGGCACGTGATGAATGAAGATGTGTATCAGTTGCTGACGGTGTATGGCGAGTCAATTGACGCAGCACTCGTGAACCCGTATTGTTTTCATGCCGCGATTGCACCGCATATCGCGGCGTCGCTTGAGCAGCAGGAGGTTGATATCGACGTGGTGAAGGGCGCGTTTTTGCAACTGGCGGCCACCCATGATGTGGTGCTGGTTGAGGGCGCTGGCGGATTTTTAGTACCGATGAATACGACGGCGTTACTCTCCGCGTTACCGATAACACTTAATTGCGAAGTCATTTTGGTGGTGGGGATGCGGCTGGGCTGTTTGAACCATGCGCTACTCACGATTGAAGCCATAAAGTCGCGTGGCTTGACGCTTGCAGGCTGGGTCGCCAACACGGTGGACGCCGCTATGCCGTTTATCGTGGAAAATATTGAGACCTTACAACGCTTAATACCCGCGCCATGTTTGGGTTTTGTGCCACGATTTGAGGCCGCGCCTTCAACACCCATTAAAACTACTGCCGCGCACATTGCTCGCTACTTGCAGATTGAAACTTTACTGCATTCCTCCATCTAACAATTATTTAATTTTTAAGGATCAACTCATCATGAAAAAATTCGCCACCGCGTTTTTGCTAGTCACCGCCATGTCAGCGTTCCCCGCCCACGCACAAAAGTCAGCCGCCGAACCAACACTTAAAGTTTTCGATGTTTGGGCAAAAACCACTGTGCCCGGTGGCAGCGTTTCAGCAGCCTATATGCATATCAAGTCGGGAAAGCCGTTAAAGCTTATCAAAGTTGAGTCGCCAATAACGAACAACGCGGAGCTACACGATATGAAAATGAAAGACGGCGTGATGGAGATGCGGGCGGTGGACGCGATTGTCATTCCTGCCAATAAACTGATTGATCTAAAGCCAGGCGGCCTGCATGTGATGCTAATTAAGGTCAATAAGCCAATCAATAAAGGCGACAACGTACCGCTGACGTTAACCTTTGAAAACGAAGCAAAGAAAACCTTCACCTTGGATGTGAAAGCGAAAGGTCAAGACAAAGATTCGCATTCACATAAGCACTAAGCGTCATTCTCGGCTTCAAACTGCGACGCGTTTTTACCACTGAACGGCGCATAAAACGTTCTGATAATTTTCATATCGGCCTCAATATCGCCGCTTGGATAAAGTGTGGGACCGAGACCGGTTAACTTTTTTTCATAGTCCATGTAGGCCAAGACGATTGGCACGTCCGCCTGTAGTGCGATGTAATAAAACCCCGTTTTCCAATATCGCACTTTGCTGCGAGTGCCTTCGGGCGGCACGACTAATTGCATCGCGTAATTTGCGTTTTTGATGGCATCCGCTGAAGCAGCAACCATGTTGGTCGAGTGCTCGCGATTAACCGGAACACCGCCGAGCCACTTCATGATGCCACCAAATGGGGGGGCGAAAATGCTAGCCTTACCCATCCAATAGACATTCAACCGCAACGTAAAGGCGACCATTAACATGTAGGGTAAATCCCAATTGCTGGTGTGCGGGGCGGCGATCATGACAAATTTTTCGTGCGCTTTGGGGCGTTCCCCTTCAACTTTCCAGCCGCTAATTTTCATAAACGCTATTGAGAGTGCGCGAACAACGGTATTGACGATCGGGGTATCAAAAATGGTGATGTGCATCGTTTGTGCTCGAGATGTTAAAGACTGCCGGGTGGCTAGTATTTGCGCGAAAGCGCCACACTACACTAAACCGAGATTGTGCATCAGGTGTCCCTTCAGGACTGTTTGAGTGCTCACGCATTATTATTGGCCTCCATCCTGTTTCTTCCTGTTGCATAGCGAGCTATTCATTCGTCGGTCAACCGAAAATACATTCAAAAACAGCCTCATAATCATCCCACCCCCGAATAGATAATCTCGGCTAAATAAAAAAAAACCCCTCAACCTTGCGGAAGAGGGGTAAAAAAGTCGCAGGCCATGCTAAACCTGCGACTGTTAGACGAGTCGTTCAATGCGAAGCGCTATATAAATACGGTGGCATCTTTCATATTAATAATGTTGCTTTCCGTAAAGGTAATCTGTCCTACTGGCTGCTCATGCATCTTTTTAGCAATTAGCTCAGTAGCTAAAATTTTTCTACATAAGACGAACATTCGCCCGGCGAGATGAAACGCGTCGGAAAGCGTTATGGTTGGTGCAAGCGGAAGGCACTTGAGCAACAAGGGCGAGGCGACTTGAATTGTGTCTGGCGAGGCTAAGGCGCGCTCTAGCGTGTCGCGAATGCGCCAAATGTTGGAGTCTGGCGTTGGTAAATTTAGCCATGCTTGGTCTTCGCTTATTTCAATAGTGACGTGCGATGTCGCATGATTAGGTTGCTCAATCAAATAGGCGCGTACCGCATCGTGCTCTTTGAGGAACTCCGCGATCGCATCGGTAAACGTTGTGCCTGCGGCGACACTCACTGCAGCACCGGTTAAGCATGCAGCATGACTCTCTACTTGGTCGGGTAACATTTTTTGCGCTAAATGCTTTTCCGCAATGAGTTGCAACAACAGTTGATTGCCAAGACCAAATGAAAAGGCGGCTTGTTCAGGCTTGGCGAAGTAAAATCCTTGCAAGTAATCCGCGCCTAATTCAAGCCCTAACTTGGCTTCCACTCGCTTTTCAATGCCTTCGATGATGACCTCGGCACCGCATCTTTTAATGAGCCGAATCATATTGGCTAGTACTAAGCGGGCGTGATGATCAGTGGTGGCAGATTGCAATACGCTACGATCAAACTTGACAAAATCAGGTCGTAGCCACCACAGCCGCTCAACGTTTGAACAGCCGACACCAAAGTCATCGATAGCGATTTTGCAGCCCAAGCGGCGATACAGATTTGTGGCGTCCACAAGGTGAGCGTCATCGGATGCGCCCGTCTCTAAAATTTCGATCACGACATCACGGCGGCTAATGCTATAGAACTCAAGCATCGACTGAAACACCTGGGGATGATGTGGGTCTTCGATGGCGGCTTGTGGATACGCGTTAAGAAAAATCAAGCCGCGTGCATCTTGACCATTGCCAATATTCGCCACGTTGCGTAAATGCAATGCGCGGTAAAGCCAATCGAGAAATAGTTGTTCTTCTTGATCCGCTGCAATAGCCAATACGATTTCTGAATTCAACCGCTGCCCGACCAAGTTTGTTGCTATCAGCAAAGCTTCATGAGCATATAAACTGCCGTCGGTTGCACGCAGTATTGGCTGGTAATGCGAGCTTAAGGTGAGCGTATTAAATAGATACGTTGCCCAACCGCGACTTGGTTGTAATGTCGGCAGCGCCGAAAAAATGCGGCTAGCGGCAGTGGGCAATGTTGCCCGCGCGGCTACGCCGGTTTCACTGGAACTGGTTTTTTTGACAAGTGCTTGCACGGCGCAATCCATTAGTGTTTTGATCAATGGATTGCATTCTTGACGGGATTAATTACTTGTCAATTACATTTTGACCCGCCAATATTACGGTTGTAAGATTGCCAGCGCACTGTTGCGGTGAAGATGCGCTAAAACGCATTAATTGAGAACAAAAAAGTCTGGAGATGCCCGTCAATAAAGGCGTTTCAGGCATTGCTGAATACTCCACAGGGCCTTCGCGCGACCAAACGCTAGACTGTGAACTAGTGTTAATGGCTAACTAGCGCGACCGTAAACCTTGGCCCAAGGCGTCGGCAAGGTCATCACGGCGATATGGTTTTTTGATGACTTTATCCACGCCAGCTGCCTCCGCCCGTAGCTGGAAGCCCGCGCCGCCATAGGCGGTGATGACGATGATCGGAATATCATGGCGCATTGTGCGGATGCGCGCCGCTAATTGCGTGCCGGTCATGGTTGGCATAACTTCATCGGTGAGCACCAAATCAAATTTATCCGCGTCCGCCGCGAAGGCGTGCCACGCCGCCTCACTCGATTCGAAAACAATTGGCGTATAGCCAAGCGAGGTTAATATTTCAGCGCCAAGCTGGCGCAACGGGGCTTCGTCATCAACTAGCAATACCCGCTGTCCTCTGCCCAATATTGGTGACGTTGTCGGTGCGGCTAGTGGCGCTGCTGACGCTGCGCTAATCGGCAAATACACGCTAAACGTAGTGCCCCTATCGAGACTCGTTTCACAGCTAATTGCTCCGTCGTGTGCATGCGCGATCGATAGCGCTAACGATAAACCCAACCCCGTGCCGCTGCCCGCAGACTTTGTTGTAAAAAAAGGATCAAACATCTGTGCACGTGTTTCAGCGCTCATGCCAACACCGTCGTCTGCAATGCGCAGCATGGCATAGTGATTGGGTGCTAGCGGGCGGCTAGTTTCAACGCTGAGCGGTGCATCTGCCGCAATGTGTAGCTCCGCTAACAATATCGACAGCGTGCCGGCCTTATTTGCGGTGGCTGTGTTGTCGGCGGACATTGCTTGCAAACCATTGGTACATAAATTCATTGTGAGTTGATGCAGCGCAGTGGCATCGCCGACAATCACACAATCACGCGCTTCTAGGTCGAGCACAATTTGCTGCGAATAGGAGCCGCGTAATAGCTGCACCACCTCGCTCACCAATGCCGCGAGCTCCACTCGCTGGCGTTGCTCAGGCGAGCGCCGACTAAACGTTAATACCTGTGCCACCAATAGCCGCCCGCGTTCAGCCGCCTGCATGATGGTCTCTAAATAGCGGGTCAGCTTGGGTCTGTCTTTTTCAATATCAAACGGCTGTTCGGCGTCGAGTTTTGATTTTGCCATCTCACCATAGCCTAATATGGCGGCCAAAATGTTATTGAAATCGTGAGCAATGCCGCCTGCAAGTTGGCCGATAGACTCCATTTTTTGTGCTTGCCGTAAATTCCGATCAAGTAACCGATTCTGTTCGGCGAGTACGCTAATATCAGTAACGTCTTTGGCAATGCCGATGATGAGGCTGCCCGTCTGGTGTTGAAACCTAAATGCATCGTTAACGCTTGTCCCATGTGCCGAACTTGTCCCATGCGCCCCATATGCACTGATGCCGAGGCGAATCACGTTACCGTCAGCTTTATAAATACGATATTCCAACGCGATGCTCGCTAACGTGCCGCTGGTGAGTTTTTCGCGAACGCCAATCAAGCGCTCGACATCGTCGGCGTGGACTTTTTCATTCCATTGATCAATGGTGTCGATCTTGTCTGCGGTCCAACCCAGCACAGCGACGGTGTCACCTGACCAGGTGATGGTGCGTGACACGACATCAATTTCAAATATCACATTTCCCGAAGCACGCATGACGGCGTCGGTTCGGCGTTGGGTGTGGCTTAGCGCACTCGCCGCAATTTTTTGCTCGTTAAATAAGGCTGCGGTTAGCAGCACGGTCAGCGATAACGCGAGTAAAAATGCTTGCGACTCAAATAACGCCTGATTCAGCGTCGTGTCATAGGCAAACATGCCAAAGCCTTGGCTCGTATAATAAATCGCCATTGCGGCTGTGAGTACAAGCGAGGCTGTGACCGCGCGCAAACCAAAGCGTAATGCAATCCACAATAGCGGTGGTATGTTTAAGTACACGAAGGGTCTTATTGGGTTGTCGCTGCTTAAATATTCTGAAAAAATGAACCAATTAATTACCCCCACAAGCAAAAATGCGACGGCACCTTCCAACAGGCGGCGTGAACTTAGGTCAACCAATTTAGTGGCGTTTTGTTTGACCTCAAGATGAGCCATGCCCCATGCGAGAATGAACGGCACCATCATGGCCACGCCTAGTGCGTCACTTATAAAGCCAGTGCGCCAATCTTGCCAAAACGGGCGATCAAGTAACCAGTAGCCGGTCTGCGTCTGGATCGCACTGGCTAGCCCAGTCGCAAATATCACCACCAAAAAATAAAACAGCAGCAGCGAACGTAATGTGAATATGTAAAGATGCGAATCAACATGCGACATCGCGCGTTGACGTTCAAAGTGTTGAAGTGCGGCGAGTGAAATTGCAATTTGCAGCACATTAGCCGAGCTACCCACTATGCTGGCCAAGATCACAATGCCCGCGACGATGGCAATAATCATGTTGGCCATAAAGATAACCATGAGCATCGAAAGCCAGGCGCGCTTAGGCGACAACATCATCACGCCAATAGCGATGCCATCGGCTAACCAAATTGGTGTGGGTGCCGCGACGACACTGGAGGCTTGGTTCGAAATGAGGCAAACCAACGCGTAAATGCACCCTAATGCTATGGCGCGGAACATATCGTCTAGTGGCGTGGCAGACGGGGTGGCGGAATGAGGCTCGTTGATGTCGAGCCAATCATGAAGACTTCGCATAAGGCAGGAGTCTCTTGTTGGTAAATTTATATTTCAAAGGCATGTTATTGTACGAGCGTTGTTTCAATTGAGATAAAAAACGTTTTCAATACATGCCACCGAACGCACATATTCTTGCCGTTGACGACGACGCCGCCATTCGCGGCTTAATTTCGGAATATTTAACTGATAACGGCCTGCGCGTCTCGCCCGCCGGCAACGGCGTCGAGATGCACGCGATACTTGATCGCGACCATGTTGATTTGATCGTGCTCGATGTAAAGCTGCCGGGTGAAGATGGTTTTTCGCTCGCGCGCGGCATTCGCGCTAAGTCGCAAGTGCCGATCATCATGCTGACTGGCCAAACACACGAGGCGGATCGCGTGCTGGGTTTAGAGCTTGGCGCAGATGATTATTTGACCAAGCCGTTTAGCCCGCGAGAATTGTTAGCGCGCATTAAAGCGGTGCTGCGTCGGTATGAAATTGCCCAGCCAAGAGCCGATAAAGAGGCGCGTCGCGAAACAGATGTGCGTAGTTACAAATTTGCGGGCTGGTCACTTTCTACCGGCACGCGTAAGCTCACGTCACCAGTGGCTAAACGTATTGATTTGACGAATAGCGAATATGCGTTATTGATGGCGTTTTTGAAATCGCCCAGACGCATTTTGTCGCGCGATCAGCTCCTTGAATCGAGCCGTTTGCACGACGATATTTACGACCGCACAATTGACGTCCAAATTTTGCGCCTGCGGCGAAAAATCGAACCCAATCCAAACGCGCCATCGATCATTCGCACCGAGCGCGGCGCGGGCTACTTATTCGATTGCGATGTAGCAAGCTAAATATAGAAACTCTTTAATTGACCGGTATCTCCAAGTATTAAGTGCTCCAAAACCCCGCCAATAAAGATGTTTTTATTAGAAATCCGCTTTCGCTACCTGCATACCAAGCCAGAGTTTCTGCATTCAGTCACTCTGGCATTGAGCTAGAATTTGGCTTCACTTATTGTTCGATCAAGCTAACAATGAGTAATCCACCCCGTCATGAATTTACTTGATTGGATTTCTGGCGTACCGATATGGGTGTGGCTAATTTTAGTTAGCAGCCTAGCCGTTATGGCGATCCTTTGGGTTGTACTTGAAGAAGCCTGATTCTCATCCTCACGTTTGCACCGTAAACTGCCATCATGTTTAAGTCCCTGGGAAATTTACTGCATAAAACACCTTGGTGGGCAATCTTCTTAGGTGGCCTATTTGTATTTTTATTGTTGGCCTTATTTACCATCCCCTTCAATGTTATAAGCCTCTCAAACACGGGCACAAATACGGTCGAGCAGCGCGCGATTCAGCGGGAGGTAGATCGTAGCTTTGGCAATAGCGCGCTCAATATTGCCGAGCGCGTAGTCAAGGCGGCAAGTGAGCGTACTGAAGATCAAACACGTAAGGCTGAGCTTAATCAGGCACTCAAAGATATTGAAGCTGCGCGGGAAGATATGAATAGCGCCGCGAGTGAAGTTGGGCGCGCGCGCGCGGAGGCCGCAGCAGCGGCATCAGAAATCAGTCGAGAAGCGAAGCGCGCCGTCAGGGATGCGGAAAGGCAAATCCGCAATGACGCCAAAGACGAAGCCCGCGCAGAACGCGACGCCGCACGTGAAAAGGCAACCGCACTGCGCGAGGCGCGCGCGGAAGCCATGCTCGCGCAAAAGCGCGTGGGGCTGGATGACGCGAGTGCATTGACCGTCTTCGACAACGCTATAAAAGAAGTAGAAGCGTCCCAAGCCGCCGCAAGCCAGCGCATCAAAGATATCAATAGCGGCAAAATTAAGCCTGAAGTGACGACCCCTACAGTGCCCGTGCCACCAGCACCATCATCACCTAGTGCGCCAGCCAAATCCGGCAACAAAGTTTCATTTAAGCACGACAAAACTGGCGAAGGCAAAATTATCACCTTTACGTTTGGCGAGAATAAGGCCACCGCCGACACGGTGAAAATAGATGGCGTCATCGGCACCACGAGCATCAACGGCATTGCTGACATCAGCGCGCCTGAAAAATCACAATTGCAAATTAACGGTGCCGCGGTGTCACTTGCATCACCCACACCAACTACACCACCAGCAGCACCCGCGCCACCGCTCACACCTGAGATGCGTGATGACATTCGCCAGAAAGTGGCAGGCGACGTAAAGCGGCTCGGCATTGGCTCCGCGCTCACCATGATGTTGATTCCGCTATTTATCGTGCTCTTGATTGCGAAGTTCTACATTGGCCGTTCACGGCGCGCTATTGAAATCGCGAATATCAAAACAATCGAGGCTGATTCCGCAAACGTGAATCGGCAAATTGTAGAAGCAAAACTGATGGCGCTGCAGGCGCAAGTTGAGCCGCATTTTCTTTACAACACCTTAGCCAATGTGCAGGCGTTAATCGAAGTCGATCCGCCATTGGCGAACAAAATGACCGGGCATTTGATTGAGTATCTGCGCGCCGCATTACCGAAGATGCGCGAGAATATTTCAAGCGTCGGCCAAGAGATAGAGCTTGTTACGGCGTACTTAAATATTCTCAAAATACGCATGGGCGAGCGACTGCAATTTAGTGTTGATGTGCCGGCTGATTTACTTGGTTTGCCCTTCCCCCCGCTCATGTTGCCAAGCCTAGTTGAAAATGCAGTCAAACACGGACTTGAGCCTGAGCGTAACGGCGGACGCATTGATGTGACCGTATTGAAAATCGGCGATGGTGAAAATACAAAAATTCGTTTGATGGTCGTCGATACTGGGCGCGGTTTGGTTGATTCACCCATACAATCTGGCGGCGGCGTAGGCCTGACAAATATACGTGAGCGACTGTTAGCGCTATTTGGTGATGCCGCCACGCTCACGCTTGAATCCCATAATCCTAAGGGTGTAGCAGCGACCATTGACGTCCCCGCAGCGGGCGCCAAAATATTCAGGATTGGCTCCGTAGCTACCGTAGCGAATGCCGCAGCGGCCTCGCCTGCGGTGCCAGTTCCTACAAAAAATTGGGGTTCCAAGACCATCCACGTGGCTGCCCGCACCCACAGCGTGTGGGTCAATATGCTGACCAAAGCATTTGTCGGCATCATCGCCGTTTTAATCGTCGTCTTTACGGTGCTGCTGATTGGTCTGGCTACCAATATGTTTCCACTCAACGTTGGTAGCACTAAAATTTCCGGTATTGAGGGCATGGCGCTAGGCACCATTGCGCTCATCTTCACCTTTGGATTATTGTCCGTCTTTATACTCATGATCATGGGTATTATTTATGGGCTGGGCTTCGTATTGGTGGGTTTGGCTGTCGGTGTGCCGTTATTAATCTTGGCGTCCATTTTTCCGGCACTGGCCCCGTTGATTTTGGTGGGCGGGATCGTATATTGGTTTTGGTGGCGAAAGAAGAAGAAGCTGTCCAAGGCGGCTGCGCTTACCGATATAAAAATTAGTTAGCAAATTAAAAAAGAGACTACGCGTACGATATTAACTGCCATCACCGCCGAAGACACGTGAGCGGGCTTCGCAACTGAGAGCGCACAAGCGCCGTGCATGGCGCGCGTGAGTTTCATTCACAACATAAATTATCGAGATTACCAGCATGACATTAACTGCCATCATCGCCGAAGACGAACCCATCCTTCGCGCTCAACTCAAAGCCAAGCTTACTAAACTCTGGCCTGAACTTTTAATCGTTGCCGATGTGGGCGATGGTGAAGCCGCGCTGGAAGCTATTGCCGAGCACCGACCGCAATTAGCGTTTCTTGATATCCAAATGCCGGAAATGACCGGTATTGAAGTCGCCAAAAGCTTGGCGGCAAATCGCGACTTGAAATGCCACATTGTTTTCGTAACCGCATTTGATCAATACGCGGTGGATGCGTTTAATACCGGTGCGATCGATTATGTGTTGAAACCATATAGCGATGAGCGATTGCAGGCCGCCGTTTCGCGCTTGAAAGAGCGCCTCACCGCCGTGCCGGCACAACCGCAAAATCTAGAGGCATTAATGCAGCATTTGGCGGCACAATTAAATCCTGGCGCGGAAAAACTCAAATGGATTAAAGCCAATATTGGTGCTAATTTGCGCTTGATTCCGATTGAAGATGTGCTGTTTTTTCAGTCGGATGAAAAATACACGCTAGTGGCAACCAAAGAATTCGATGCGCTCATCAAAACACCGATAAAAGAAATACTAGACGGTGTGGATACCGACAAATTTTGGCAAATACATCGCTCCACCATCGTGCAAGCGAACGCGATTGAATCGGTATCCCGCGACTTTCGCGGGCAAGCCACAGTCCGTGTCAAAGGCCGTAAAGAAAACTTGACCGTGTCCCGCCCGTTTTCCCATTTGTTTAAGCAAATGTAGGCTTTTGGCGTCCGTAACATTGGTTTTGTCGGCGTAATTTCGGCCTTGTCAGTAATGCCTTCCATTGCTTTTATGCGCCTGCCACAATGTGTCGCTAGTTAATCATTTGGAGGGCGCATGAAATCATTTGCATGGCCGTTGTGGATTCGTTTTTTTCTATTCGTTTGCTTGGGGCCTGGCTTAGGTACTGGTGTTGGCGTAACGAGCGTCAGTAAATCAGTTTGGTTAGGTATTGCCTCTGGTGTAATCGTCGGGGCGTTATCTGCTTTTTTAGCCGCGATATGGTATCGGCGCGTAATGCGCCGACGAGACCCTACATTTACGTATGACACCTATGCGTTACACGCCGAGGCAACCTTTGCACTCGCCTTGCCACCTAACGCCGCCTTTGATTTATGTATGGACGCATTGCAGGCACTACCAGGATTTTTTGCCTCCGAAGGATCGCGCGAAAAATTATCCATTACGGGTGTCACTGGCGGTGGCAACGCTGGCTATTTCTCATTTGGCTCCCCAGGTGAAAAGCTGCGTGTGCAGATTACCGGCGTGGACGCAACCGCGTCAATGGCGATCGTGCATAGTCAATCTGGCACGTTACTAATCCTGCTCGATTTTGGTAAGAACAAAGAAAACATCGCCAGCATTACCCGCTTTATCAATCGCGAATTACAACGCCGCTTTGATGAAGTCGCCGCCATTGCGGCGCGCGCAGAAACCGAACGCGCGCTTACCCTTGCAAAATTAAGCGCATTACAAGCGCAAATTGAGCCGCACTTTTTATATAACACGCTGGCTAACGCACAATCACTCACGCGTAGCGATCCGCCGCTTGCAGACTTGATGCTAGGGCACTTGATTCAATTTTTTCGCCTGTCAGTGCCCACTAATGACGCGGCCACTTCAACGCTTGGTCAGGAAATTGCCCGCGTGGTGGCGTATTTAGAAATCATGAAAATACGCATGGGTGCCCGGCTGACTTACGACGTTGCCATTGACGACAAACTCAACACTTACGCCTTCGCACCTCTGATGTTGCAAACGCTGGCCGAAAACGCCGTTAAGCACGGAATCGAGACTAAGGCGGGTGCGGGCAAGATTACCATTCGTGCAAATGCGGACGCGAATAAACTGAGCGTTTCCGTTATTGATAACGGTGCGGGACTTTCCACTGCTACTGCTGGCAGTGGCGTCGGGTTGAAAAATATTCGCGAACGATTGCAGCTTTCGTATGGTGACGCCGCGACGCTATCGTTATCCCCAAATACGCTAAACAATAGCGGGATGACTGCCACCATTACTACCCCCATTGTTCCCACCGAGAAAATAATATGACAACCGCCATCATTGCAGAAGACGAGCCCCATCTACGTGCCGACCTTGTCAACGCACTCAACGCCCTCTGGCCGCAACTTACCATCGTTGCTGAAGCTGAAGATGGGATAAGTGCGCTAGAAACAATTGCCACCCATAGACCTGGTATTGCCTTTCTCGATATTCAAATGCCGGGGTTAACGGGCTTAGATGTAGCGGAGCTTCTACGAACTTCGTCGCCGAATACGTACGTTGTTTTTGTTACTGCCTATCATCAATATGCAATTGATGCGTTTGAAAAAGGCGCGATTGACTACGTGTTGAAGCCGGTCGAGCCAATACGCCTAGCAGAGACTATCAGTAGGCTGAAAAGCCGCGCCAGTGCTGGTGTTTCAACAAGTGCATTGGCACAAGTTATTTCGCAAATTGCCGCCGAAGCCGCGCTTAAAAAATCTCCTCTCACTTGGGTAAATGCAAGCGCGGGTAAGGAGACGCGGCTCATCATGATCGATGATATCGCCTATTTTCAGTCAGACAATAAATACACAGTCGTGATGACGACCGAAGGTGAAGCGTTGATTAAAAAGCCAATAAAAGAATTGCTCGATGAACTCGATAGCGTGCAGTTCAAACAAGTGCATCGATCCACCATCGTTAATCTGCGTGCGATCAAATCGATTGCGCGGGATGACACCGGCAAAGGGCTCATTAAATTCAAAATGTGTAAACAGGTGGTGCAAATCAGCCAGCCGTTTATGCATTTATTTCGGAATATGTAATCAAGCGTTATGCCGGTGATAGACGCTTAATTTAGGCGAAAATGATTTCTTCACCAAAGAGGTCACCATGCTTTATTCGTTAGGCTCACTTACCCCTCAACTAGAAGGCAACAATTACATTGCGCCCACCGCAGCAGTTATCGGTAATGTCATACTGAAAAAAAATGCCAGCGTCTGGTGGGGCGTGACGATCCGCGGCGACAACAGTAGGATTACGCTCGGTGAGAATGTCAATATCCAAGACGGCTCAGTGCTGCACACCGATGATGGCGTATTGTTGACACTTGAAAATAATGTCTCGGTCGGGCACATGGCAATGCTGCATGGCTGCACGGTGGGCGAAGGCTCGCTTGTCGGTATCGGGGCGATTGTGCTCAACCGTGCGGTGATTGGGCGTAATTGTTTAATCGGCGCGGGGGCGTTAGTCGCCGAGGGTAAGGTGATTCCGGATCGCTCGCTGGTATTAGGTGCGCCCGGCAAAATCGCGCGGCAACTCAACGATGATGAGGTAGCGATGTTAAATTGGATCGCCGCGCATTATGTTGAAAACGCGGCGCGTTACCGCAAAGAGCTGCGCCAAGATTTGCAACTTGTGAAGTGAATCGCATGCACGCTACAACGTTATCGCCATCGTCAACAACTACGCGCTTACGGCAAATGCGGCCATGGCGCGCGAGTCGGGGTGCGTTAGCTATTTACGTGCTGGTGCTGATTTATGCGAGCCTAAATCCGTTCTTGGGCTGGCAATTGCCGCGCGCCTACACATTACTGTTATGGCCTAAATACATTACGCTATTTGATGTGTTCATCAATGTCCTCGCCTATGCGCCGCTAGGTGCGTTGCTGGCGAGTTTATTCAGGCGACGTTTAATGGCGTTGCGGCCACCATATCCACGTTTGCTTGCCTTCATCAGTGCATTGCTGATGTCTGCATTTGTATCGATTGCACTCGAGTTCGCGCAGTCATTTTTACCCGATCGGATTTCATCGCCACTTGATGTAATAAGCAATAGTAGCGGCGCCGTCATCGGCGCCATGCTGGTGATGCTGCCGATTGGACGCGTTTTGATCGCCGCCATCGTGCGTTGGCGTGGCGCGCATTTCGCCCATCGTGCCAGCACTAGTTGGGGAATATTATTGTTAGCCGTTTGGTTTACGGCCCAGCTTAATCCGGCGATTCCCTTTTTTGAGGCGGGCTTGATGTCGCCCACGAACCTCGCCAATATTGATCCTGCGCTCAATACAAAAATTGGCGCGTACGATCCGCTGGTGCTGCTGCCGCAAGCAGTGGGCGTGGCCTTAAACGTCTGTGCATTCGCCTTATTTGTGTCACTTATTTTGCATCCTAAAAAACGCGTGTTGCTTAATATTGGTGTGGTAATGGTGGTTGGCGCAATAGCGAAATTAACGATGGCAGCGTTGCTACTCAAAGCGCCATTGATCGCGGCCTCGTTGTCACCTGCCACCGTTATTGGGCTCACCTCGGGCTTATTGTTTTTCTTATTATTTTCACGTATAGGCTACCGTTGGCGAGCATTTTGGGCGACACTTTTTGTTTTTGCGGGCGGTGTGATGACAAAGTTATCGAGCGTATATTCCGCGCTGGATGAAACGCTCAAATTATTTAATTGGCCTTACGGACAGCTCGCAAATTTTACTAGTCTCACGCGTTGGCTCAACGAAATATGGCCGCTCGCGGCATTGTTATTTCTTGCCACTATATTTATTCGTACCAAGCGCCATTAAAAACATTCACCTTTGGAGCCAATATGGGGTTTTATCAGCATCATGTATTTTTTTGCACTAACCAACGCGAGCCGGGCAAAGAGTGCTGCAACAGCGCACATGCGGACGATATGCGGGCCTATGCGAAGTCGCGTATTAAAGCGCTCAACCTAAATGGCAAAGGCAGTATTCGCATCAACAATGCTGGTTGCCTAGATAGATGTAGTGAGGGTCCGGTGCTAGTGGTGTACCCTGATGAGACTTGGTACACATACGTCGATAAAGACGATATTGACGAAATCATTCAAGAACATTTACAACATGGCCGGGTAGTGGAAAGGCTCGAAATTTAATGGGCACGCAATTTCCGGTTGAAAAAAGTTTTATTCAAGGCAAGGCTGGTGTCATCGAACTAGCCACGCATATTGCAGCAGAAGGCCAAGCTCACGCCATTGCGGCAATCGCTGTTATCGCGCACCCTCATCCTCTTTTTGGTGGCACGATGGACAACAAAATTGTGACCACACTTGCCCGCGCCACCTTTGATTCTGGCGCGGCGACGTATCGATTTAATTTTCGTGGCATTGGTAAAAGTGAAGGCGTGCACGATGATGGTCGCGGTGAGACCGATGATTTATTGACAGTAATTTCACATGCGCGTTTGACCTATCCGCGAATACCACTTTGGTTAGCCGGTTTTTCATTCGGTGGCGCGGTTGCGCTGGCCGCCTCAGAGCTTACCGACGTCAATGAAATGATCTTGGTTGCGCCAGCATTTGAGCGTATGTCGCACTGGCACAATGTGGTGAGCGGCGGCAAGCCGCCTGCAAATACGATGCTGATTCACGGCGAAAAAGACGAGACGGTGCCGCTTTCTGATTCATTTAACTGGGCGCGCACACGCGATATCGCTGTGACGGTAGTACCAGAGGCGGATCATTTTTTCCATCTCCGACTACACATGATTAAACGCTTAGCCACAGAGCATCTGTGTAAGCCTTGGTCATCCCCTGATTAGGTGCTATTACCTTGGCTAATTTGTGGCATATTTAGGCTCTAAGTTGCTCTAAATCTATAAAAATAACTGCCTAACTAATCACAGCTTACGCACACCGTGCGACTCAACATGCTAAATGCTATTCCTCTATTTCATAATTTCAGCGACATGCAGTTGCAAAGTGTTGGCGCGCATTTGGACTTACGCGTGTTTGAAAAAGGTGAAATTATTTTGCGCGAAGGTGACCACGGTGACGCGATGTATGTGGTGGTATCTGGTCAAGTCAAGGTGTTTTCAATTGACGCGGAATATAGTTCGCGCGAGGTAATTTTGAAAATACTGGGTACAGGTGAATTTTTTGGTGAGCTGCCCGTGTTTGATAACGAGCCGCGCAGCGCCAGTGTGGCCGCCCTTGAGCGCTGCCATCTGCAAGTATTGTCGTATCGTGCATTCCAGCGCGCAATTGAGTCTTCTCCCGATATTGCTCACAAGGTGCTGGAAACGCTCGCGCGTCGATTGCGTGCAGCGAACCGAAAAATTGGCGATCTTGCGTTACTCGGCATCTCAGGACGAATCTCGCGCGTGTTGCTGGAATTGGCGATTATGTCGAACGGCCAGCGCGTGGTGGGTGAGCCGTTCACACAAAAAGATTTAGCCAGGATGATTGGCGCATCGCGTGAAATGGTCAACCGTACATTAAAAGATTTTGAAGAAAATGGCTATATCGCGATACAGCGACGATCAATCACGCTATTGAAAGACGAGATGCCAGCCTAGCTGCTAGGCTGCTAGGTTGACGGCAATTAAACAGCCAATAAAAAACCCGCCAGCTTGTGTTGGCGGGTTTTTTTATAACAACTTTAATTATCTAATCAACCAACGTCCTAGATCATTTGTACTTCACACTGCAACCATAAGGCTGGGCTGAAGCGGTGGTGATAGGCTTACCCGCTTTTGATTCTTCCAATGCGGTGACGACAAAATTCTTGGCGGTTTTAATTTCGTCTTGTTTGATGCCGCGCTTGTCATCAATGGCGCCTGCATAAACCAACATGCCCGCAGGGTTGATTACATACATGTGCGGCGTGGTTTTAGCCGCGTAGGTTTGGCCAACCTTGCCGTCAGCGTCGGTCATGTAGCTATCCGGTGAGGCTTTTTTGTCCGCAATATAGCCTTTAAGCTTATCGTTGGACATGAAATCTTGATGGCTTGCATTAGTGGAGTTAATCGATAACCAGACGGTGTCTTTCGCATCGTACTTGGTTTGCAGGCTTTGCATATTGTTTGAATCATAGTGCTTCACTACAAATGGGCAGGCTGGGTTATGCCACTCAAGCACAACGTGTTTGCCTTTGAAATCGGCTAACTTGACTGACTTACCATTGAGGTCAGTAAGGGTGAAATCAGGCGCGGGTTTGCCGACAGTAGCAGCAAATGCGCTGCAAGCAAATAAGGTTGATGCGACAGCGGCAATTAACATTTTTTTCATGGCAAATATCCAATTTTAAAATAAGTTGATGGTAAGAAGCATTACGTTTCAAGGAGCTATGAGCGTGACTAACGCTGAAAGTTTCTGCTTATTCGGCTTTACTAGGTCATGCGCGCTTTTAATTCTTGGTCAACTGCATCCATATATTGCTCGGTGGTCAAGTAGGCATGATCAAGACGAATCAAGGTTGCCAAATCCTTAGTCATGCGGCCACTCTCCACCACATCTACACAGGCTTTCTCTAAGGTCAAGGCAAAGTTCACCACATCCGGAGTGTCATCCATACGGCCACGCGCTTGCAACCCGCGCGTCCACGCATAGATCGACGCAATTGGATTCGTCGAGGTCGGCTTACCCTGCTGATGCATACGGTAATGGCGCGTTACCGTACCATGCGCGGCCTCTGACTCGACTGTCTTACCATCGGGCGACATTAACACCGATGTCATCAAACCAAGCGAGCCGTAACCCTGTGCGACTGTATCTGACTGCACATCGCCATCATAGTTTTTACAGGCCCATAAATAGCCGCCCGACCATTTCAAGTTAGAGGCAACCATATCATCTATCAAACGGTGTTCATAGGCGATGCCGGCCGCGTCAAATTTTGCTTTGAATTCAGCATCAAAAATTTCTTGAAAAAGATTTTTGAATCGACCATCATAGATTTTAAGAATGGTATTTTTAGTCGACAAATACACCGCGTAATTGCGCTGTAAGCCGTAGTTAAAGCAGGCGCGCGCAAAGCCAGCAATGGACTCATCCAAGTTGTACATCGACAGTGAAATGCCGGCACCCGGCGCGTTAAATACTTCTCTTTCGATTGGTGCTGAGCCATCGGCAGGCGTGAATTTCACCGTTAACTTACCTGCACCGGGGAATTGAAAGTCGGTTGCGCGGTATTGATCGCCAAAGCCGTGACGCGCCACCACCACTGGCTTATCCCAATGCGAGACCAAACGCGGCACGTTTTTACAAATAATCGGTTCGCGAAAAATCGTGCCATCCAAAATATTGCGGATGGTGCCATTCGGCGACTTCCACATTTGTTTCAACTTAAATTCTTTCACGCGCGCCTCATCGGGCGTGATGGTGGCGCATTTCACAGCAACACCAAATTCTTTGGTCGCATTCGCGGACTCGATAGTGACTTTATCGTCGGTCGCATCGCGGTGCTCCATGCCCAAATCGTAGTACTTCAAGTCAATATCCAAGTACGGCAAAATCATTTTTTCGCGAATCATCTGCCAGATGATGCGCGTCATCTCATCGCCATCCATTTCTACAACGGGGTTTTTGACTTTAATTTTGGACGGGTTTGACATGAAGGAAATTCCTGCAAAGAGTTAACGAAATAGGGAGAAAGCGGCGCTAAATTATAACAAAGCACGCTGTGCTTAGAAGTAATATTTTTTTGTAGAAGTCGTTTATTGGCGGTCGTTTTGTGAGGTTTATGCTTGGAGATAGCCGCCGATATTAGGGTTTATATATTAGATAGTGGACTCGGCTGGCAGTGCACCAATGAAACACCAGTAAAGGCAAAGACGAATTCTAATTTTGTATGGCTCACGACATGCTCAACGGTGGCGAGAACACGGTAAGTTTTCAAGAAATCGTTTGATAAACCGCCTCTTCAAATAGCGAATTGATATCCACCCGCGTAATGTCCGTTCTATCGGGCAAGACGTACATTACCGGCGCAATCATTTCCTCAAAAATGCCGCGCAGGCTGCGGGCGCCGACCTTGTACTCGACGGCAAGTGAGGCAATCTCAGTAAACACGCGTGGCCTAATATTGAGCTCCACGCCTTCCCGCATGATGATGTCGCGAAATTGATTGTAAAGGCAATTTTTAGGTATCGTCATAATCTTAACCAGCATGTCGCGGGTGAGCGGCTCTAAGCTTGCGACCACCGGCAGGCGGCCGGTGAATTCTGGAATTAAACCGTAAGCAATTAAGTCAGTCGGCTTGATGCGTGAATTCAGCCTGTCTAAAATCAGCTGATTGCTAGCGTCAGTGAGGGAGATAAACCCATAGGCTTTGCTATTGGCAATTACCGCCTCCAACCCAACAAATGCACCGCCGCAAATAAATAGAATATTTGCAGTATCGATGGTGACACCATTGCTTAATTTAACCAGCGAGCCTTCCATGATTTTGAGCAATGCGTGCTGCACATTTTCGCCGGAGGTGGCACGCGCTTCCCCGCCGGATGATTTAAGCTTGTCGATTTCATCAATAAACACGATGCCGCGTGAGGCTTTATTGACATCGCCATCGGCTTTATTAACTAGCCTGAGCAATATCGCTTCGATCTCTTCGTTGACAAATTTTGTTTGCGCGAGTGAGGTGGCGTCAGCGGTGACGAATGGCACGCGAATAGCGCGCGACAGGGTCTCGCACAATAGTGTTTTGCCGGTCCCTGTTGGGCCAACCAAGAGCACATTGCTTTTGCCCAACTCCATTGCGTCCTCGTCGGCAATGGCGAGCTTTTTATAATGGGCATACACCACCACTGCGAGCGTGCGTTTGGCCGCGACTTGGCCGACAACATGTAGATCGAGGTGACGCACGATAGATGATGGCGTTAATTTAACTTTTTGCGGGCTGGATTCGGCGTCGGTCATGTTGGGCTAACGGCAGGCTGGTCGGTAAACATCAGAATGGCTGACGCGAAATGCTGCGCCGTTCCGACACACCGTCAATGGTGTAGCGCATTTCTGCTGCTGCCGGCCCGATGAAGTCAAAAATAATAGTACCTACTTTAGTGGCGAGACGATTCTGCCCAGTCCATGCGCCTGTTATCGGCGAGCCGCCGGTGAGGCGAAATAAATCGCTAGTACAACTTGCTGCAACGATTGCACAACTCGGCGCGACATACCAAATTGGCTTGCCTGCCGCATCGTAGGTAAACCAAGTGGCGAAAAGTGTTGTTGACTGCTGTGTTAATGCAACCCCCCAGCCAGACTCAGCCTCGCCGCCCCACCATAAATCCGTGTAGTTGAGCACCGGTGGCGTAGTGTCATTACCAATGGGCTGCACAGCGATGGTTTTGCTGCTGGTGATGTTATTGATTGTGAAATCGAACCGAGCATTGGTGGCGCTCGAAAATGTGAATGTGGCGTTACCGACAGTCGTCACCTGCCGCCCTTGTCCCGCCCACGGTATTGTCGGGCGGGTACCGCCATCGACCCGATAGACGATGCTGGTACAGGTTACGGTGGCGATGCCATTGACCACGGTGCAGCCTGGCATCACATACCAAACTGGATGACCTGTCACGTCATAGGTATAAATGGTGGTAAAGATAATATTGCGATGCTGCGTCAGGCTCATACCCCAGCCTGATTCGCCTTCCCCCGCCCACCATAAGCCTTGAAAATTTGTTGGCAGTACCGGCGGTATTTCCCCCACTATCGCGGCGCGATCCACCATGACTAAATTGGCGCGGCTCAAAGGGCCTGATGTGTAGTTGACGGTAGGTAAGTCCGTAAAGGCTCCGCCTGCATTAATACGCGGTAGTGCAGCAATGGCATCAACCACCGCCATTCCTGCATCCGTTATTTTGCCGAAGACAGTGAAGCCGCCGTTCTGGTTATCCAGATTTGCCGCGTTGTTAGCCAAGTTGATAAACCATTCTGAGCTAGCACTATTCGGGTCACCGCCAATCTTTGCCATCGCGATGGTACCGCGCACGTTTGAGCGTAGCGGGCTGAATTCGTTGAGGATCTGTGGGCGTTTTACAATCGTGGATACATTCGCGGTGGCGTTATCCCACGTGTAACCGCCGCCTTGCACAATAAAGCCGGGCACGGAGCGATGAATAAATGAATTATTAAACGTGCCACTATTCACATAGGCCAAAAAATTAGTCACCGTGACCGGCGTGGCGGCGTCAGTAAGCTCGATATCGATATTGCCAAGCGAGGTCTGTAGGCGAACGATGGTGGCGTGCGCGTTAAACGATAGCAACAACATTAGGCAAAAAATAGGTGTAAGTACGGCGCGCAGCAGCGTTTGCCTGCATTTTATAAATAGTGTGGCGCGATAAATTTGTTTAATCATGGACAGGTAAATAATTAATGGTGGCGTTGGTGAAAATGGCTGGCAAACCTGCAAATCGATGTTGTGATTACGGTTCTGTAAATCGATTATGCCGCGAAGCCAGTTCAATCTGAACGGAGCAATATTTTCCCCTAAGTTTTGACGTATGATTCTGTAACCCTTCTAACAGAAACGACATAATGCCAACTTCATTGATTTACACTACGTCTGCATCCGTCGCTATGGTTTTAGCCGCATTTTTTACCGGCAATGCCAACGCCAACACCGACGCATTTAGTAACTGCCGCAAGTTGACGGTGGCCATTGAACGATTGGCTTGTTACGATCAAATTTCGCCGCCTCAGATTGAGGCTAAGATTGAATCCAAGAACGAGCCAAGGGTGGGCCCACCACCATCCCGATCAATCGTTGTGCCAGTTAATACGGCAAGCCAATTCGGCTTATCGGCAACAACGCCGGCGGCAAAAATCGATAAAATTACCAGCACCATCAGCGGCCGCTTTTCGAGTTGGCAGCCCAATAGCAAGATCGCATTAGCCAACGGGCAGGTTTGGCAAGTGATCGATGATAGTCGTGGCGTTTGCGAGTGTGACAATCCGAAAGTGACGGTATCGCGTGCCAGTTTTGGCACGTTCTTTTTAGAAATCGATGGCAAGGGTAATGCGCCAAGAGTTAAACGCATTCAGTAATCCCGTTTGGGAACCTCGAACCTTTATTAAACTAATGCACCGCATAGATTTACCACTTTATACGATTGAACAACATGTCCAGCGATGATTTTGATTTCACCCAACCTGTTTCGGCATCAGCGGCATCAGCGCCGTTGTCTGCGGTCGTGGCACTCACCCAAGCAAGCAGTAAATACTACGACAAAGTGGTTGCCGAGCGGTTTTTTAAGAAAGCGGGCACGCTAGAAAAATTCGCAGCAGGCACCACCTTGTTTACCATGGGCGACAAATCAGGCAAACAAGGGTTATTTGGCAAGCGCGTGATACACCGCATGTATTTGCTGACCTCAGGCGAAGTGGTGCTTACAATGGGCGATAAGCCACTAGATACCATTAGAGCGTACGAAGTCGTCGGTGAAATGGCGGTGATTAGTGAGATTCCTGGGTTCACTACCGCTAGCACACGTAGCGCCACCGCGCTGGCTAAAACTGATTGCGAAGCCTACTCACTTGACGGCCTAGAAACGCAAACGGGCTTAACCGAGACACCTGAATTTGCGTTGATGTTGATGAGCGTGATGTTTGACCGTATGCGCTTTGTTGCCGCGCGGCTGGCGATGCGCCGTGTCTCGAAGAAAGTGGAGGTGTCAGAAGCGATGGCGACCTTCACGCCTGACATGTTAGCCATGCTGGAAAACAAACTAGATCGTGCCACAGTGGTGCGCTATGACGCGAATAAGCCCATCATGAAGGAGGGCGATACCGGCATGAATATGTATGTGATTCTGCGTGGTGAAGTGGCTATCTCGATTAAAGGCACCATTGTTGAGAACGCAAGCGTGGGCGCTTCCATCGGCGAAATGGCGTTAGTGGATCAATCGCCGCGTGCCGCGACCGCCACGGCAAAAACAGATTGCAAGCTACTTGCCATCAATCGCGTTGCACTCATTGCGCTAGTGAAAGCGGAGCCAAACATTGGCATGGCGCTGATGCGTTCAATGGCAGAACGTTTGCGCCATATGAATTCGCTATTCGTGTGATGGTGCGTGATCGCTAAAAATGTTGGCAAAAAAAAGCCAACCCCTAAGGGCTGGCTCAAAGTACCAATACCCATACATTGCTACGGGCATTAGTCACGCACTCATTAGCAATACTCTAACGCGACTTTTTGGTGAAATAACCTACCAGCAAAGGTTGGAAAACGCTGTTTACAATTAGTTAAAAATATGCTGCCATTACCCACGCTATTCTCTATCGCGGACGCACTCAAACAAGGTCGCACCACATCGCGGGCGTTGACTGAATCATGTCTCGAAAAAATTGCTGATGACGCGGGCGAAGGTAAGCGCGCCTTCATCAAGGTATATGGCGAGGCCGCACTTAAGGCGGCCATCGCCTCAGATAAAGCGCGCGCCGAAGGTTCTGGGGACATCCCCAGTGTGCTGGCGGGCATACCAATATCAATCAAAGATTTATTTGATGTAGCGGGCGAGCCGACGCCCGCAGGCTCAATTTTCGACTTTGCGCCCGCGCGCGCTGACGCGACGGCTATCGCACGCTTGCGCTCGGCTGGCGTCATCATTATCGGCCGCACCAATATGACTGAATTCGCCTATGGTGCGCACGGCACGAATTGCCATTACGGCACACCCTTAAATCAATTCGATAGAACCAATAAACGTATCGTCGGCGGCTCTACCTCCGGTGGTGCGGTGAGTGTTACCGATGGGTTTGCCGCCGCTACCGTTGGCTCTGATACTGGCGGCTCAGTGCGTATTCCTGCGGCACTTTGCGGCCTAGCAGGCTACAAGCCCACGCAGGCACGGGTGCCGTTAACCGGCGCGTTTCCGTTGTCGCATACCCGCGACTCAATTGGCCCATTGGGCGCGTCAGCGGCCTGCTGCGTCTTGCTAGACGCCGCAATGGCCGGGCACGCCATTAAATTGCCATCACCGGCACATTTACGCGGGGTAAATTTCGGCGTGCCAACAAATATTTTGTTTGATCAATTAGCACCTGAGGTTGAGCGTGATGTTGAGCGTGCGCTTTCGAGTTTATCAACGGCAGGGGCTAAGATTCATGAATTTCGTTTTCAAGAGCTTCAGGATGAGCTTGATGGTAGTCAAGCGGCGAATTTTTCAGGATATGAAGGCTATCAATTGCATCACGAACGCCTAGCCACAAACCTCGAAAAATTTGACCCGTGGGTCTCAAAACGATTGTTATTAGGCGCAAAGATGAGTGATGTGGATTATCAAAAGATTGTCATCCTCAGACAAAAATTAATGGCATCGGCAAACAAAACCACCGCTGGCTTTGACGCGCTCGTTGCACCCACCGTGCCTATCATCGCACCAACACTGGCCGACTTAACGGCAAGTGACGAATCATTTTATCGTTTCAACACATTGCTACTCAGAAATACCGCGCCCTTCAACGTGTTTGACCGCCCTGCATGGTCACTGCCATGCCACCGCGAAGGCGCTGCACCGGTCGGTTTGATGGTGGTGGGGGAAACGGGTGGAGATGAAAAATTGCAGCGTATTGGGTTGGCTGTGGAGTCGGCGCTCCGTCACGGGCGCTGAGGCTAAGGCGTTGAGAGTTAAGTGCCGGGGCTACGTTTGAACGCCGCACGCTCGACAGCGGTCTCTGATCGAACTTACGAGGCAACTATTAAAATTAAAAGCCGCGATTTTTCTTTTTAGTCGCCGCATTTTCTTTAACGGCCTCTGCCATTTTTTTCTCTGCCGTGCGCTTATCCCAGCCGATCCATTTAGATAAATATTCCCACCAGAATGCAAGTATGGCAAACGGAATGAGCACGTAAAACCAGCTCCACTTAGCGACAGGGTCAACTTCAAGTACTTTCAGTAGCAATATAATGACGGCAATGGCGGCGAGATACATGCATGTCTCCGATTAAAATTTTGCAAATGCGTAAGCTCAGTATTGTATGGCAAACGCGGCATATTCAGTTCGCCGCCGCATCTCAAGATAACTCACCATTACTTACCACACCAAACCACAGCACAGCACAACAGATCAGCACGCCGCCGCAACCGCCTGTCCACAATCTCAATCAAATGACCCACGCTTTCCCGTTAGTTGCTTTGCTGATGTTGTCATCCGAAGCATTGGCCGCGACTGAACTGCACGAAAAACATGCCTGCACCGCCTGTCACGCGGACAATAAAAAAATTGGCTCTAGCTACCAAGACGTGGCCGCCCGCTTTGCCAAAGATTGGAAAGCGAAAAACGGCACAATTGTGAAACCCGCTGACGCGCCCGGCTATTTAACGGACAAAATCCGCAAAAGTGGTGCCAATAATTGGGGTGTGCTGCCGATGCCAAGCAATGTGAGCGCCACTGACGCTGAGCTAAAAGTGATGGCCGCCGCCATTTTGACCACCAAGGCAGAAACCAAGTAAAGAGTGGGCTAGTTTGTTGCATATTACAAACACCTTATCTGAATTGCCGTTCCAGCTATTTATGCTTGGAAGCGCTCGTCAATGCTAGTGTTTATCTTTTACATATTGCCGCATAAAGGCAGCAAGTTGATTGACAAGCCAATTTTGCTATTCACATAATGCGTTTTGCTTTTACTAACTTGATTATTCAACGGAGACACCCATGAACCAATCTTATAAATTCGCCACAAAAATTTTATTCGCCGCGATGGTTGCGGCAGGCATTGCGGGCTGCGGCAAAGAAGAGCCAAAAGTTGTAGCGCCTCCCGCCGCCCCTGTTGAGCCAACGCTAAACGTAAAAATTGGTCATGCAGGACCATTGACCGGCTCGATTGCGCACCTCGGCAAAGATGACGAAAACGGCGTGGCGCTAGCGGTTTCACAAACCAACGCCAAGAAAATCAAAATCGACGGCAAAACATTGGTCTTAACGATGATGTCCGAAGATGACCAAGCCGACGCCAAAGTCGGCACGATTGTCGCGCAAAAAATGGTGGACGCTAAAGTCGCTGCTGTTATTGGGCACTTAAATTCAGGCGTGTCCATTCCAGCATCTGATGTGTACAACAAAGCTGGCATCCCAATGATTTCTGGCTCCGCGACCAACCCGGATTTAACGGAGCGCGGCTTAAAAAATACCTTCCGCACCGTTGGCCGTGACGACCAGCAGGGCCCGGCATTGGCAACCTATATTGCCAACGAATTAAAAGCCAAACGTGTTGCCATCATGCACGACAAAACCGCCTACGGCGAAGGCTTAGCGAAGGAAGTTGAAAAAACCTTGAAGGCCGCGAAAATAACCATCGTTGCCAATGAGCAGGTGACCGATAAAGATACCGATTTCAAATCAGTCTTGACCAAACTCAAAGCGAGAAATCCAGATGTGATTTTCCACGGCGGTATGGATGCCACTGGTGGCCCAATTTTGAAGCAGGCACGCGAGCTTGGCATCAAAAGCACATTCGCCTTCGGCGATGGTTCATGCACCAATGAAATGTTCAAGTTGGCAGGTGACGCCGCAAATGGCTTAGTGTGCTCACAAGCTGGCCTGCCGGCGGCGGCGGCAACCAAAGAATTTAATGATGCGTTCAAAGCAAAATTTGGTGACGTAAAACAGTACGCGCCGTATTTTTACGACGGTGCATTAGCCGTAGTGGAAGCGATGAAAAAAGCCAACTCCGCTGACCCTGCCAAATTTGGCCCGGAACTTTTCAACGTGAGCTTTATGGGCGCAACAGGCAAAGTTGAATTTGATGCAAAAGGGGACCGTAAAGATGCTGAAATTACGATTTTCCTAGGCAAAGACGGCACGATTCAGCCTATCTCCATTATTAAAAATGGCGTCTCGGCTAAGTTTGAAATGGCCGCACCTGCTCCAGCCGCAGCACCGGTCCAAGCGCCAGCACCAGCTGTTGCACCCGCGGCCGCGCCAGCAACTGAAGTCCCTAAGAAATAATTTAGCGTAGTCGATCAACGCACATCAAAAACGGCACCTTCATCGGTGCCGTTTTTATTTGTTCGCCGAACCGTAACTTCAGGCGCGTACTAACCTACCTACGCTCGTTATCCCTATGCCATTACGATTCGGCTAATATCAAACGATGGATATTTTTCTACAACAATTCATCAACGGCTTAACGCTCGGCTGTGTTTATGCGGTCGTAGCACTTGGCTACACAATGGTTTACGGCATCGTGCAGCTAATAAATTTTGCGCACGGTGAAGTGGTAATGATCGGCGCAATGGTGGCCTTCTCAGTCATCGTCGCCCTTGCAGGTTCCGGCGTGCCGCCATTAGCCATTGTTATCTTAGGCGTATTAGCGGCAGTGCCCGCCTGCATGGCAGTGGGCTACACGGTCGAGCGGGTAGCATACCGGCCATTGCGCCACGCGCCACGGCTAGCCCCACTGATTACCGCCATCGGCGTATCGATTATTTTGCAACACGTGGCGCTGCTCATTTGGGGGCGTAACTATATATCGTTCCCGCAGATTATCCCGACAGCGACATATCACTTTGGCGCATCTGAGACCTCCGCCACCATCACCAATATTCAAATTGCCATCATCACGCTCTCCATTGCGATGATGGTGGGCTTAGTCACCTTAATTTATAAAACCCGCATGGGCATCGCCATGCGCGCTGTCTCTCAACGGCCAGATGTGGCGGGGCTGATGGGCATCTCTGCCAATGGCGTTATCTCGTTCACGTTTGTTATCGGCGCGGCGTTGGGCGCAATTGCCGGGGTGATGATCGGTAGCTACTACGGCATTGCCCATTATCAAATGGGGTTTTTACTCGGACTCAAAGCATTCTGTGCCGCGGTGCTCGGCGGTATCGGCAACTTAGCAGGTGCGGTGCTCGGCGGCATTTTGATTGGCTTAATCGAAGCCTTCGGTGCTGGCTATATGGGCGACTTAACCAACGTGTGTACGCTCAATAAGTTTTTGCCCGGCTTCGCCGCCATGTGCGAAGCCAATAACAATATGTCCGTCTTCGGCTCAAGCTACAAAGATGTATTCGCCTTTGTTGTGTTGATACTGGTACTGGTGTTTAGACCGCAGGGATTGCTGGGCGAGCGAGTGTCGGATCGTGCTTAAATTTTTAGCCAAAATTGAGATTATGTTGACAACAACCGGCGCATTAAAAAATGACTTCATACCTACCTGAAAATCTTCGTAAGCATCCCGCCGCGATTTGGGCCGGCTTTGCGTTAGTCGCGATTGCGTTAGCGGCGCTACCGTTTGTGTTGTCGATGGCGGGGCTGGCGTGGGTGCGTATTACTAACCTCGCCATTTTGTTTATTTTGCTGTCCCTTGGGCTGAACATCGTGGTCGGCTTTGCGGGGTTGCTTGATTTGGGCTACATCGCGTTTTATGCGGTAGGCGCTTATGTGTATGCGCTGCTGGCTTCACCGCACTTCGGTATTCATTTACCGTTCTGGGTGATATTGCCAATAGGCGCCGCAGTGGCGTGTTTGTTTGGGGTCATGCTCGGTGCGCCGACGCTGAAATTACGCGGTGACTATTTGGCGATTGTGACGTTGGGCTTTGGTGAAATCGTCCGTATATTTTTGAATAATTTATCGGAGCCAATCAATATTACCAACGGGCCAAAAGGCATCTCTAGAATAGATTCTATTTCGCTGTGGGGCATGGATTTTGGGGCGACTACGCGCTTCGGTAATTTTGCCATTGATGGCTTAATCAAGTATTACTATTTGCTGTTGTTCATTTTGGTGATCGTCATCGTCATCAATATCCGCTTACAAAATTCACGTATTGGCCGCGCCTGGGAGGCTATACGCGAGGATGAATTAGCCGCGCGCTCGATGGGCATTAACACCATCAAATTAAAATTGTTGGCGTTTGCGATGGGCGCGTCGTTTGGCGGCATTGCGGGCGGGATTTTTTCATCTATTCAAGGCTTTATTAGCCCCGAAAGTTTTACCTTGACTGAGTCAGTGATGATCCTAGCGATGGTGGTGCTCGGCGGCATGGGCAATATTTGGGGGGTGATTGTGGGCGCATTGTTGCTCTCATTTGTGCCGGAATTTTTACGCTATGCCGTCACGCCAGCGCAGCAATTTTTGTTTGGTCGGCAGATCATTGAAGCCGAGGTGCTACGCATGCTTCTATTTGGGTTGGCGATGGTGGTGATGATGCTGTATCGTCCGGCGGGGTTATTGCCTTCTGCGGTACGTAAGCGCGAATTTGCGAAAGCGTCTTCCTGATGAGCGATACATTTTTATCGGTACAAAATGTGGCGAAACGTTTCGGCGGCCTCACGGCGTTGTCCGGCGTCTCGTTTGATATTCAGCGCGGACAAATTTACGGCTTGATTGGCCCAAATGGCGCGGGTAAGACCACCATGTTTAACGTCATCACCGGGCTCTATCCGCATGATGAGGGCGAGATTATTTTTAATGGGGACGCATTGCAAAACGCCGCGCCCGACCAAATTGCGGCCAAAGGCATCGCCCGCACGTTCCAAAATATTCGGCTATTCCAAAATTTATCGGCCATTGAAAACGTGATGATTGGCCGACACGTGCGGACTAAAGCCGGTATTTTTAGCGCGATGTTGCGCCTCCCAAGCCAACGCCGTGAAGAAGCCGCGATTGAAACGCACGCGCACAAGCTACTCAAATTTGTTGAGATTGATGATCGTGCCAATGTGCTCGCCAAGCATTTATCGTATGGCGATCAGCGGCGCTTAGAGATCGCGCGCGCCCTTGCCACCGAGCCGATGTTGTTAGCGCTCGATGAGCCAGCAGCGGGCATGAATGCCACCGAAAAAGTTTCACTTCGTGCGCTTATTAATGCGATACGCGCGACGGGCATTACCATCTTACTCATTGAGCATGATGTAAAGCTGGTGATGGGCCTGTGTGACCGCATTGCCGTGCTCGACTATGGCAAAAAAATTGCCGATGGTTTGCCGCAAGACATACAGCGCGATCCTAAAGTCATTGAGGCCTATCTCGGCGCCGATATTGAGGCCACGGCGTGATCACCACCTCGCCCGCGCCCCTACTCACGCTTAAAAACGTCCGTATTGCCTATGGCGGTATTCAAGCGGTAAAGGGCATTTCGCTCAAGGTCAATCAGGGTGAACTCGTCACACTCATTGGTGCTAATGGCGCGGGCAAAACCACCACACTTAAAGCTATTGCTGGGTTACTCAAACCCAGTGCAGGCGATATTCAGTACGACGGAAAATCAATTGTTGGTTTAGCGCCGCACCTCATTGCTTTACGGCGCATGGCACTTGTACCCGAAGGGCGCGGTGTTTTTCCCGGCTTAACGATTCATGAAAATTTGCAAATGGGGGCGTATATTCGGCGCGATTTTGCCGCGATCGCCAACGATATTGAGCTTGCCTACACGCGCTTCCCCCGTTTAAAAGAGCGGGCAAAACAAACCGCCGGTACGCTCTCTGGCGGCGAACAACAAATGCTCGCTATTTCGCGCGCACTCATGCTCAGACCCAAATTGCTGTTGCTCGATGAGCCCTCAATGGGCTTAGCACCCATCATGGTGCAAAAGATTTTCGCCGTCGTCAAAGAGGTCGCCGCCGCCGGCGTGACGGTATTGTTGATTGAGCAAAATGCCAAGCTCGCCCTACAAGTGAGTCAACGTGCCTATGTGATGGACGGCGGGTTAATCACGCTTGAGGGGGAATCGAACACGCTACTCAATGACGCTCGGGTACGCGAGGCGTATTTGGGCGAAGCGGCCTGATCGTAAGAAGCATAAAAAATGGCGGCGCTGACGCCATTTTTTGTGGCCAAGTCCGATTGATTAAAACGCTATTTTTTGCGCTAATTTCGCATTTACGTAACGACCGACGTTAGTGCTGCAGCTTTGAACGGATTCATTTGCGCAACATTTACGTCTCCATCGCTCCGACGGGGAAATTGAACGTAATAAGAGATTTTTAAAAGCCACCAATACACGGTCGTTTCCAAACGAAAATGGTTGGAAATGCACGTCAATAAGCAAGTTTATTGTTTCTAGGTTTATCTGCGGAAATGGTCGCACGGAGCCGCGTGGGAAGGCTGGCGGCTGTTGGAATCGACGATTTACGCGGCTTGTCCCCGCCATCCAAGCTTGCCGTTATCGAATTAGGCATTCATCAACGTTACCTGCCTGCCGCCACGTGCCGATCTGTAGCAAACTAGCCGCTGGCGTCGTGAATTTCCACAGCCGCAACCGGAGCACACGTGGCTCGCACCCCCACCTCAATCTATCCACCGCTTCCGGCGGCCGTCAACGGCGAGCGTTTTGAATTTGATAGCGTCGCCGGGCGCATTAGCGTCTATGTCGCGGGCGAAGGATCGCCACTGATCTTGATTCATACCGTTAATGCTTCGGCGTCGGCTGCGGAAGTACGGCCGGTGCATGAGCACTTCCAAGCCCAGCGCACCGTGTTCAGCATTGATTTGCCGGGCTACGGTTTTTCGGCGCGTAGCGACCGTGAATACAATCCTCGGCTGATGACGGACGCCATCTTAGCGCTGGTCAAACAAATTCACGCACGCTACGGCCACAGCCCCATAGACGCAGTAGCCGTCTCACTTTCCTGTGAATTTCTGGCGCGCGCGGCGATGGAGCAGCCAACCTTCTTTCGCAAACTAGCGCTAGTGAGCCCGACTGGCTTTAATGGCAATGCGTCGCGCCGCAAACCGATCGGCTCAACGCTTGCCTTCCCAAGGTTGCACCGCATCCTTGCCAATCCCCGCTGGAGTGACGCACTTTTCCGGTGGCTGACCAAGCCCAGCGTCATCCGCTATTTTTTGGCGCGCAGCTGGGGTAGCCCGAACATCGATGAAACGCTGTGGCAGTACGACCTCATCACCACCCGCCAACCCGGCGCAAAACACGCGCCGCTGCACTTTCTCGCGGCCAGCATGTTCGCGGCGGATATTCACACAGTCTATGAATCAATCGACATACCGGTGTGGACCTCGCACGGCGTGCGCGGCGACTTCACCGATTACCGTGGCATGAAAATCATCAACGGCAAACCGAATTGGCGCAACACCATATTTCAGACCGGTGCCTTGCCTTACTTTGAAGTGCCCACCGAATTCAACCGAGCGCTGGATGCATTTCTTAGTGGTTCGACAACGCCGTTGATTCCGTAAAAACCGCATCGCAGCTAACGTCAGGCGGTTTCGGCTTGCGATGCAACGATACGAATCAAGTTGATGCCTGAGTCATGGTTGAACCAGACGCGGCGGCGCGTTAAATGACCTGCGAAAGCGCGTGACAACGATTGCTACAAACTGTTTCATTTATCGGGTAAAACGAAGCTTTATAGGCGTGTGATACTTCACCGCTACCGCACATTCACTCACCGACTAAACGACCTAAGTTGATATGAAAAAAAACAATACAAAACAACACTATCGATATTTTTCGCTCGCACTGCTGACCTTGCTCCTGACGTCGCTATCGGTTTCTAGGCAGCCAGCCATCGCGCAATCGCCGCCGGAAACAAAAGCGCCCACAGCCGTTAAGCGCGCCCTCAGCCATAACGATTTCGATGCTTGGCGCACCATCGCAACGCCGACTTTATCGCGCGATGGCAAGTGGCTGGCTTACTCAGTGCAGCCGCAAGACGGTGATGGGGAGCTGGTACTGCGGGAGGTTGCAACGAATGCATTGGGAAGCAATGCCGACTATCGCGTCAGTATCGGGGCGCTACCACCACCGGTCACCACGCCGAATGAAGAAAATCCTGACGCGCCGCCAGTGCCGCGCGCCATTCGCGTCTTATTTACCAGCGACAATCGCTATTTGGTGGCGAGTACGTTTCCCAGCAAAGCTGATATTGCGGCGGCCCGCAAAGCAAAAAAACGTGCCGACGATATGCCCAAGGGTGGACTGGTTATTATTGAGCTTGCTAACCCTGCCGTGCCGACACGAATTGCCAATATTAAAAGTCTGCAAGTGCCGAGCAAAGGTGGCGCATGGTTGGCGTACTTGACAGAGGAAATCAAAGAGCCGCCTAAAACCACCGATACCAAAGAGCCCGCAAAGACGGATGTCGCGACTGGCGGTGATGCCGAGGATGATAGCGATCAAACTGCCCGGCGATCACCGCCAGTAGCGGCAACAGCAGCGGCATCAACAACATCCGCCGCGCCCAAAAAAGAATTTGGCACGGCGCTAACACTTCGCAATTTGCGCGATGGCATTGAGCGCCGCGTTGTCAATGTGCTCGAATACAGTGTCTCACGCGATGGCAAATTGCTCTTGTACACCGTGTCATCCAAGGCCGAGACTGACAATGGTGTCTATCTGGTCACGCTCGACACTTCCGCTCCACCAGTTGCACTGATGGCGGGCAAGGGCAAATATCAAAAGCTCACGTGGGATCGTGAGCAAACGCAGGCGGCGTTGATTAGTGATCGTGATGACATCGTTGCCAACAGCGCGGCGAAACAACATAAATTTAAGTTGTATCGATGGGTGCGCACACTGAAGGAGGCCGCAACTGTTGCAGAAGAAGTTGTCCTCGATGCTGCCAGCGGCTTTCCTGCCGCGATGCAGCTTAGCGATAAAGGCAGTCTTGCCTTTTCACGTGATGGTAGAAAACTTTATGTGCCTGTTGCTGCGCCACCTAAGCTGCCTCGTGATGAGGACGCCGCGCCGCCAGCCGAGGAGCGCGTTGTCGCCGATCTATGGCGCTGGAATGACGACTATGTGCAATCAATCCAAAAAGTGCGAGCGGTGCAAGAACGTAATCGCACCTATCGCGGCGTGTGGGATGTCGCGACCAAACGCTATACCCAATTAGCCGATGAGACGATGCGTACTGTAGCCATGAGTGATGACGGCACGCGCGGGGTGGGCGCGGACGATAGGGCATACCGCCGCTTGTCCGATTTTGATGGCGCCTACACCGATCTATATGTGGTGAATGGCGTAACCGGCAAGCGCACGCTTGCACACAAAAAAATGCAGGGCAACGGTAATATCGCCGCCACGCAGTTTTCGCCGGATGGCAAATGGCTTATTTATTTCCAAGATAAGCACTGGCAGCTTCTCAATACGCTAAACGGCACTAAACGCAATTTGAGCAATGCCGTAAAGGTCGCCTTTCATAATGAAGAACAAGACACGCCGGGCGCCAAAGCGCCCTATGGCGCGGGCGGTTGGCTAAGGGATAGCAGCAGTGTTTTGTTGTATGACCGTTTTGATATTTGGCAATTTTTTGTCGATTCTCGTTCGCCGCAAAACCTCATGCGCGCCCATGGCAAACAAGCAAAAATACGTTTGCGTTTGCAATCCATGGAGCCGGTAGATGTTGATGACGATGAACGCGGCATCGATCCCGCCAAACCAATTGTCATGCGTGGTGAGAGTGAAGAAACACGTGCCACCGGATTTTTTGCCAGCACATTCGGCAGCATTGATAAGCCGGCCCGCCTGACGTGGAGCGACAGTAACCATCGATATATTGGTCGCGCATTAGAAGCGGATGTGCTCATCACAAGCACGTCACGTTTTGATCGATTCCCCGAGCTAAGCCTCACCAATAGCCGCTTTGAAACACCGCGCCTAGTCACCAAGGTAGGCGCACAAAAGGACGCCTTTAACTGGGGCACAGCAGAGTTGATGGCGTTTCGCAATACCAAGGGTGTGCCACTTCAGGCAACGCTGTACAAGCCCGATAATTTTGATGCGAAGAAAAAGTATCCGCTGATGGTTTATATCTATGAACGCCTTTCACAAAACGTGCATAACTTTAGTAACCCCGCGCCGAGCAATGGCATCAATCCCGCACTCTATGTGAGTAATGGCTATCTCATTTTGATGCCCGATATTGCCTACACAGCAGGCGCACCTGGCAAGGACGCGCTTGATGCGGTAATGCCAGCCATTGATAAGCTGGTCAAACAAGGCTTCATTGATGAAAAAGCCATTGGCATACAGGGTCACTCGTGGGGCGGCTACCAAATAGCATGGATGGTCACCCAAACCAATCGCTTTCGTGCCGCAGAAGCAGGCGCGCCGGTTGGCAATATGACCAGCGCCTACTCGGGCATTCGCTGGGGTAGCGGTTTACCGCGGCAATTTCAGTATGAGCAGGGGCAGAGTCGCATCGCTAAGAGTTTGCAAGAGGCCGTGCCGCTGTATATCGCCGCGTCCCCCGTTTTCCATGCGAAAAAAATCACTACGCCACTGTTAATTTTGGCCAACGACGCGGATGATGCAGTGCCGTGGTATCAAGGCATTGAATTATTTTTAGCAATGCGTCGCTATAATAAAGAGGCCTACTTGTTTAACTACAACGGGCAATTGCACAACCTTCGCCGTCGTCCGGATCAAAAAGATTTTGCATTGCGGATGCATCAATATTTTGACCACTTCCTCAAAGGCGTACCCGCGCCGGCGTGGATGACAAAGGGCGTGTCATTTATTGACCGCGAGGATGAGAAGGAGCGGTTTAATCAATTGAGAGTGCAGAGTGGGGTGGAACTTAAACCTTAAGTCTGGCGGTGGTGACAGTCTCAATCTCACCCGCCTTTCAATTCATTTCAACTCAATACTTGCTCGCTCAGCCTGTCATTCCGACAGAGCATGGCTTTTTATGCGACGAGGAATCTTCTCAACGATGTGTAAGCACACCGCGGGTAAGATTCCTCACAAAAAACGTTCGGAATGACAAAATTAAAGATTGGCAGTGGACTTGTCTACGAGGTCATTAAAATGCTGAGGGGCATGACGGTGAAGAGCATGACGTAAAGCAGCCCCACTGCGTAAAGCCCAATATCAACGGCATGTTTGAACCAAAAATGTCTGGGGAAGTCCACGCTATCTCGTGGTTCAATTATTATTATTAGGCCTCAAACATGACCGCCATCTTCTCCAAATCTGAAATCGCCGACCTAAAACGCGCCAAGACATTATTAGAAAACCCCAGCTTGGCGGCGCGACTATCGGCAATGTTGGGCTCGCCCATCGAGCGTGGCATGGCGTTGTTGCCGAAGTCATTTCAGACTACCGTACATAAGGCGTCCGAAGCGGCGATGTTAAAAGCGCTCGATGTTGCCGTCAATTCAATCGCCAAGCCCTCAAGCGGGCCATCGGTGTCAAAAGATAGATTGCACAAATTTGCCGCCGCCACCTCCGGCGCGGTGGGCGGGGCGTTTGGTTTGTTAGCACTCGGTGTTGAGTTGCCCGTGTCTACGACCATCATGCTGCGCTCCATTGCCGACATTGCCAAAAGTGAGGGCGAGAATGTGCAGCATATTGAAACGCGCTTAGCCTGCTTGACTGTATTCGCGCTCGGCGGCAAATCGTCTAGAGATGATGCGACCGAATCGGGCTACTTCGCCGCCCGCATGGCAATGGCCAGCGCCGTATCAGAGGCGACCAAATATTTAGCCGAGAAAGGGATGAGTAAAGCGGGCGGCCCGGCGCTGATTCGGCTCACCACCCTCATCGCCTCACGTTTTGGCATCGTGGTGAGCGAAAAAGCGGCGGCGCAAGCCGTGCCCATTATCGGCGCGGCAGCGGGCGCGTTGATCAATACACTTTTTATTGAGCATTTTCAAAACATGGCACGCGGGCATTTTATTATTCGCCGTCTTGAAAAAATTCATGGCGCCGCCCCAGTACAATTGGCCTATGAAAAAATTTAATTTTTCTTCTTAATTAGACAAAAACCATGACAACTTTTTTGATGTTTATTGGCGGCTTGGTGCTGCTGATTGCCGGGGCAGAAGCGCTGGTGCGCGGCGCGGGCAAGTTAGCGCTGGCGATGGGCATCTCACCGCTAGTGGTCGGTTTAACCGTGGTGGCATTTGGTACCTCTTCGCCCGAAATGGCGGTGTCGGTACAGTCGGCAATGGAGGGCAAGGCGGACATTGCCATTGGTAATGTGGTGGGCTCCAACATTTTTAATGTGTGGTTTATTTTGGGCGCATGTGCGTTGATTGCCCCACTCATGATTAACCGTCAGATTATTCGTCAAGAAGTGCCCATCATGATCGGGGCGACATTACTGCTGGTGGGTTTTATGTGGGGCGGCAATATTTCGCGTATTGAAGCGGGCGTGATGTTTGCCCTACTCGTAGCATACACCGCGTTTTTAGTTGTGCAATCGCGACGTGAGACCAAGGCAACCACCAACGCGGCTGCGTCGGCGGATATCGACACTGATACGTCCACATGGGATAGGCACTGGGCGATGCAGTTAGTCCTTATCATCGTCGGCTTGGTGCTGCTGGTGCAAGGCTCGAATTGGCTGGTGGAAGCGGCCATCGTATTTGCCAAACAACTTGGCGTGTCTGAATTAGTCATCGGGCTTACTATCATCGCGGCGGGCACTTCCATGCCTGAAGTTGCCACCTCGATCATGGCGACCATTCGCGGGCAGCGCGATATTGCAGTGGGTAATGTGATTGGCAGCAGCACCTTGAACATTTTGGGTGTGCTTGGGTTAACCGGCTTGGTTGCACCCACCAGCTTGGCAGTCGCCCCATCTGTATTAGCCTTTGATATGTGGGTAATGCTGGCGGTCGCGGTGGCGTGTTTGCCAATGTTTTTGACTGGCCGATCAATCGCCCGCTGGGAAGGCGTGGTATTTTTAGCCTATTACATTGCCTACACCGCCTACCTCATATTGATGTCGCAGCAGCATGCTGCACTATCCATGTTTAGCCAAATAATGTTGGTATTTGTGGTGCCAATTACCGTGGTGACCATTGCGGTCAGCTTGATTAAGCATCAGCGTCAGTCCACGTAATAGTGCGTCGGTTACGGCTTTCCCTAGCAGCCACCGTTTCTAGGGCAATAATTTCGCCCAATCTCTAGTTTCTACAATTAATGTCCAATTCGCCACTTTTATTATTGCTGCTACTGTTGCCCTTTATTGGGGCGATGGTATTGGCCTTTGTGGACGTGACAGCGCGCAAACGAGCCGCGTCGCTCGCCGGTGCTGTCGCGGTCATCGGCGTGCTATTACTGGCAAATTTTGCATCGCCGATATTTGCCGGCGAGATTATTCGCTTTCGACTCGAGTGGCTGCCATCACTTAATGTTAGTTTCGGTTTACGGCTCGACGGGCTGGCATTTTTATTTGCCGGCTTAATACTAGGCATCGGCGCATTGGTGGTTTTATACGGCGCGTATTACTTGGCAAAAGACGATCCACTGCCACGTTTTTTCGCCTGGCTCTTATGTTTTATGGGCGCGATGTTGGGCGTGGTGATGTCCGACAATTTAATTTTGTTGGTGGTGTTTTGGGAATTGACGAGTCTCACCTCATTTATGCTGATTAGTTTTTGGCGGCATGAGGCTGGTGCGCGACAGGGCGCACGGATGGCGTTAGCCGTCACCGGTGCGGGGGGATTTGCGCTACTGGTCGGTGTGTTGCTGATCGGCAAAGTGGTTGGCAGTTATGACCTTGATGCGGTCTTTGCCGCAAAAGCGGCGCTACGTGAAAGCTCACTATTTACGCCGATTATTTTGTTGGTGCTGCTGGGTGCGTTCACCAAAAGTGCGCAGTTTCCGTTTCACTTTTGGCTGCCACGCGCGATGGCCGCGCCCACACCCGTTTCCGCGTACCTGCATTCGGCGACGATGGTGAAAGCGGGCGTATTTTTACTGGCGCGTTTATATCCCGCGTTAGGCGATAACGATGTTTGGTTTTGGGTGGTGTCGTCCGTTGGTCTAGCCACGCTACTGTTTGGTGCGATCGTGGCGATTTTTCAGCATGACTTAAAAGGATTGCTCGCCTACTCCACCATTTCGCATTTGGGTCTGATTACGCTTTTATTTGGGCTAGATACGCCACTTGCGGTGGTGGCCGGCGTGTTTCATATCATCAACCACGCGGTGTTTAAGGCATCTTTATTTATGGCGGCGGGCATTATCGAGCATGAGTCCGGTTCGCGCGATATGCGGGAACTCAATGGGATCTGGAAAACCATGCCAATTACCGCCACACTCGCGATGGTGGCGTGTGCCGCCATGGCGGGCGTGCCGTTAGCGAATGGTTTTCTATCGAAGGAAATGTTTTTCGTCGAGGCGCTCGCGGTCAATTCTAATCAATTACTCGCGATTGCTACGCCGATTGCTGCCACCATCGCCGCCGTGGCGAGTGTGGTGTATTCGCTACGCTTTGTTCACGATGCATTTTTTAATGGCGAATCGGTTGGGCTGACGAAGGCGCCGCACGAGCCACCACGTTGGATGCGCGTACCGGTTGAAATATTAGTGGTGGTATGTTTGCTGGTGGGTATTTTTCCGGCGTACACCATTGCCCCATTACTCGCCATTGCCGCGACATCAACATTGCAATTAAGTAGTGTCAGCGACTTGCCGCCATACAGCCTTGCCATCTGGCATGGATTTAATTTGCCGCTGCTCATGAGCGGAGTAGCGCTTGTCGGTGGCGTCATCGTCTATACGTTGCTACATAAAAAAATCAACCTACACACCATTACTAAATTACCGGGCAACGCCAAAACGGTATTTGACAAGTCGATGACGGTGCTGATTATCTATGCAAAAAGTATCACACGCATCACGCAAAACGGCAGCTTATCGCGCTACTTACTGCTGATTATCGCGACCGCAATTGTTGGTGCGGTCGCCGGCATCTGGTCAACGCCAAGTTTCATCGGTCAGCGCATGAATCCTCAGCCTGCTAATTTATTTGTGGTGCTGATAGCGACTATCGGCATGGTGAGCGCAATTGCTACCGTCGTCTTGGCGCGCGAGCGGGTGATGGCGGTGATTTTGTTAGGTTTAGCTGGCCTCGTGGTCGTCCTTACGTTCGTGTATTTTTCTGCGCCTGATTTGGCATTGACGCAAGCCTCGATAGAAGTAGTTACTCTTATCTTGATGATGTTGGTGCTTAATTTTTTACCTCGCACGAGCGCGTCTGAGCCATTCCGGTTTCGACAATGGCGCGATTTTTTACTGGCAGCGTGTGCAGGCGGCGGTATGAGCTGGCTGACCTATCAAATGCTGACCACGCCGTTTAATTCAATTTCACCTTACTTCCTTCGCACCAGCGTACCCGACGGCGGCGGTGCGAACGCGGTGAATGTCATCATCGTGGATTTTCGCAGCATTGACACGCTGGGCGAGATTGCCGTACTCGGCATGGCGGGGTTGGTTGTCGCGGTGGTGTTGAGGGGCATTAAGTGGCATGTGAGACCGGCGCGGACAGCTGAGCGGGCGCCAGAGCTAAGCGAGAGCGAAATATCAAACTCGCCTATTGGCGGACAGTTTGAAGCAATAACCGTCGAAAGTGCCCGCCGCTCCTTGATGTTATCAATCATTGCACCAATATTGCTACCGCTATCCATCATGGTCTCCATCTATTTTTATCTACGCGGACACAATTTGCCCGGGGGTGGATTTATTGCGGGCTTGGCATTTTCAATCGCGCTAATCTTGCAATATGTCGCCTTGGGTAGAGGCAAGGCAGAGGCGTATTTGCAGCTTGATTACGCGAAGTGGATTGGCTGGGGGTTATTGTTTGCGGGGGTCACGGGCATCGGTAGCATGTTAATGGGCTTTCCATTTTTAACCAGCACCTATCACTACTTTAAGCTGCCAATAATCGAGGCAGTGCCGATTGCGTCCGCCATGTTTTTTGACTTAGGCGTTTTTGTTTGTGTCATTGGCGCGACGATGTTGGCACTCGCAACGCTCTCGAAAGTAAATAATGTGAGGGATGAAAAATGAGCCTCGAATTATTAGTTGCATTAGGCATTGGCGTGTTGACCGCCGCCGGCGTGTACTTGGTATTGCGCGCGCGGCTATTTGATGTGGTGTTAGGTTTAACGCTCGTCTCGTATGCGGTTAATTTGTTTATTTTTTTCATGGGGCGTCTCGCCATTGCCAACGCGCCGATCATCAAAAGCGGCGTGCCACACACGCTCGCCAACTACGCCGACCCGCTGCCGCAGGCGCTGGTGTTGACCGCCATCGTTATTTCATTTGGTATGACAGCCGTGCTGCTCGCCATTGCGGTACGCGCAAGCGCTGAAAATGGCGATGATGCGGTTAGCAATGAAAGTGGCCATTGATGGAAACGCTCATCAAACATTTGCCGATGTTGCCGATTGCAATTCCGCTATTGGGTGCGGCGTTAGCACTTATCGTTGGCGAAAAATCAATTGTGCGACAGCGGACAATTGCTTGGATCTGCATCTTGTTCATGCTGGGCGTAGGGGTGGTGGCAATCAATCACACCGCGCGTGGTTATCTCGCGATTTATCTCGTTGGTAATTGGCAGGCGCCGTTTGGGATTGCGTTAGCGCTGGATAAATTAAGCGCCATGATGTTGCTACTTACCTCCTTCATTGCCGCTATCGTGTTGCTGGCGGCACAGCGTAGCCAACTCCTCAGCGGCACATTTTTTATCCCGCTGTTTTTACTGCAATTGATGGGACTAAATGGGGCTTTTCTAACGGCGGACTTATTTAATTTATTCGTATTTTTTGAAGTATTGCTCGCCGCCAGCTACGGGCTATTACTGCAACAACCCGACCAGCAAAAAACTAACGCCGCGACCCACTATGTCGTGTTGAACTTAATTGGCTCCGCACTATTTTTAATTGCGGCGTCATTGCTATACGGTATTACCGGCACGCTCAACATGGCCGATTTGTCGGTGAAGATTCACGCACTGCCGCCGTCGTCGCGCCCGCTTGCGGTGGCTGCAGGATTCATTTTGTTGACGGTATTTGCCATCAAGGCGGCCTTGTTGCCGCTTAATTTTTGGCTTACGGGCACGTATCGCGCGGCAGAAACACCAATTTCTGCGCTGTTCGCCATCATGACCAAAGTAGGCGTGGTGGCGATTATTCGCGCGCTCACACTTATCTACCCTGACGGCACATTTGGCAATGTTGTGATGACAAAAGCGCTCATCGTGATCGCCCCGATCACCATGTTTGTGGCCGCATGCGGCGCATTAGCGGCACGCGAGTTAAAAACGCTTATTGGCTGGTCAATCGTCGGCTCGGCAGGCATCATCGTCACCGCCGCGGCGATTGGTAATGCCAAGGCATTATCCGGTGCGCTGTTTTACCTAATCGGCAGCACGTTGGCAAGCGCATGTTTATTTTTGCTCGCCGCCGCACTGGATAACCGCAACACTTCCAACAGTGTTGCCACCACTGACCACAGCACCATCTGGAAAGTAACCGGCGCGCTATTTTTAATCTGCGCCATGACGCTCACTAGTTTGCCGCCCTTCTCGGGCTTCATCGGTAAGGCCGTTATTTTGGCGGGCGCAGTACAGCATTTATGGCCGACCTACTTAACGACGGTCATCTTGGTGTCTGGCTTTATGATGCTCATTGCCTACGTCAACATCGGCAGTCGACTGTTGTTGAAGCGCGACTCCAGCGTAAACCCACCGGCTGGTTACTTGCCGATGGGCATCGCGGTGGCGAGCATTGTTAGCCTCACCCTGTTCGCTGCACCCATACAGCGTTTTACCGATCAAACTGCAATTGAATTACGTCAGCCACAAATCATGCAAGGCAATGTATTGGGCAAGCGGCCGATGGATAAGATTAAAAAAATGGAACCCGCAAAATGAAATTGTTGCCACAACCCCTCATTAGCGCCATGCTTTTTTTGGTTTGGTTAGCACTCAATAACACCATTCATCCCGCCCATATTTTATTGGGCGCCACATTAGCGCTAGCAATTCCTTTGTTGACATCACGTCTCATGGTGAATGCGCCAACAATTAAGCAACCACTTACTATCATCGTGCTCGGCATTATTGTGCTCATTGATATTGTTAAATCGAACATCACCGTGGCACGACTTATTTTGGGGCGCGAGGACAATATTGACTCCGCGTTTGTATGGGTGCCGCTCGATGTCTCTGATGCCTACGCCAAGGTGGCACTCGCGGGCATTATCACTATGACGCCGGGAACGCTGTCGGCTGAATTTTCAGAAGATGGTAAATACTTGCTGGTGCATGCGCTGCATGTCACCGAGCCTGATGCACTCGTTGCTGCTATTAAATCGCGCTATGAATTGCCGCTGATGGAGATTTTTCAATCATGAACTTTTCACTCGACATGTTGCTCCAGCCGTTTTCCCACGTTGGCATGGTGAGCAAATACGCGATGCTCATCGCCTTTATTTTTCTGAGCATTTCTATTGCGTGCTGCACATGGCGCGTCGTTCGTGGCCCGATGATGGAGGATCGCATCTTGGCACTTGATACGCTTTATATCAACGCCATTGCCGTGATTATTTTGCTAGGGCTGGTGTTTACTACACGGGTGTATTTTGACGTGGCACTTCTTGTGGCCATGTTCGGTTTTATCGGTACCGTGGTGCTCGCTAAATTTTTATTTGCCGGCGACATTACCAAATGATGCCGCTTTGGTTAGATATTGTGATCGCCGTTTTGATTGTAAGCGGCGCAAGCTTCACGCTGATTGGTGCAATTGGCTTAGTCAAATTCCGCGACTTCCAAAAACGTTTACATGGGCCAACCAAAAACGTCACCTTAGGCTTAGGCGGCATATTGATTGCTAGCATCATGTATTTCACCTATACCCAACAACGTATCAGCGTCTTGGAGTTACTGATCACGTTGTGTTTATTTTTAACCGCACCCGTTTCAGCGCACCTGCTGATAAAGTCGGCAATCAAACGCCAAGGGTTGGCTTTGCCAGCGTTGCCGCCGACGTCTAAGCCAGACCAAAAGAATTAAACCTAGAAACGGCAGTTGGACGGGTGTGTCCCACAGGGATAGCGTCCCCGTTGGGGACAGAAATGTGCATTTTTCGGACTTCCTAACAAGGCCTCATTTGGCAAACATGGACAGAGCAGGCCTTATCCTGCAAGGAGCAGCAACGCGGCTAGGGAGTTGGAACAATGTGCAATCGCACCGGTAGCGTGCGTCACCAACTAGGTGAACGGGCTAAACCGCTAAACTCGTTTATTCATGCTCACGTTCAAGCAACTAAAGCGGTCAACTGCCGTTTCTAGGTTTAACCTAGAGCGCACCGTGGTGTACAGGTGTCTTCAAAACATCACAACGACGAAGGTAAAAATGATAAACCCCCTGTCATTCCGAACGCTTTCGTGAGGAGTCTTAGCCGCGTTGTCACACAGCATAGATGATGAGATTCCTCGTCGCACGCTAAAACCATGCGCTGTCGGAATGACATGGTTTGCTTTTATCGGCGTGCTTTTGCGTGCATCGGCGACTGAAAAAACAGCGTTCAGTGCCGATGGCGTACCCTACAAAATAATTTTATCCCGCACGAACTGATGAAAATGCACCATGCCATCTTCATACGGCGATTGATACGGGCCTTGTTCGTCGCGGTTATCAAGCCACAATAATTGCCGACCGTCGCTCATGCGCTGGCAAATTTCAGCATCTTCCACGGCGGTCTCTGCATACGCTTTTTGCTCGGCCTCGATAAATTCACGTTCAAACAGCGCGATATCCTCAGGATAGTAAAACTCCACAATGTTGGTGCAATGCGCTGGCCCCTTCGGTAAGATGGTGGAGACAATCAGCACATGCGGATACCACTCGACCATAACATTGGGGTAAATGGTAAGCCATATTGCACCGTATGTCGGCGTTTTGCCTTGGCCGTAATTGAGCACCACATCGTGCCATTTTTGATAGGTGGACGTGCCGGCGCGGGCGAGCTGATTTTTAACGCCCACCGCTTGCACGCTATACCATTCACCATATTCCCATTCGAGCGAATCGCAATCCACAAACGCGCCTAAACCCGGATGAAACGGCACCACATGATAGTCCTCTAAATACACTTCGATAAACGTTTTCCAGTTGAAGTTGTATTCAGTAACATCGGCGCGGTCAAATACATAGCCGCTAAAGTCCAGCTCCTTGGCAAATTTTATCTTGGCTAGGTCATTGATCACCGGATGAGCGCCCTCAAACAACAAGCCATTCCAATTGGTCAGCGCTTTTTTATCTAAATGTAGACAAGGCGGCTTATCAAAATGCGGCGCACCTAGTAGCGTGCCGTGATTGTCATAGGTCCAGCGATGTAGCGGACAGACAATATTGCCACTGGCTAAGCTGCCTTGACCCTTCAACATCACCGCTTGGCGATGCCGACAAATGTTGGCAATCAGCTCAACCGATGCGCCGTTGTTGACCAACGCCCAAGCGCCGCCGCTGGCCTCGGTGACGCAATAATCATTGACCTTTGGCACCATCAATTGATGGCCCGCATAACGCGGCGCGTGCAGAAATAGGCTCTGCTGTTCAGCCGTATAAATTTGGGGATCAAAATACCAGCTAATCGGCAGCTGGGTTGTTGCGGTGAAGGGCATTGAGAGCTCGCGCTCGCCCAGTAGCTTGGACATAGTCCTTACCTCCAATCAACACGTAGCTTCAAACTGCCGCGTCTTAACCAAAGTAAAAACAACACCCGGGCGAAAGCAAAACACGTTTTAAACGATGCTTGGCGCTATCCCGACAGGTCGCATTTTTTTGTTTCAATAAGGCTCTTATTTTGCCCAAAAGTGCCTGATTTCGCAACCAATTATCCTAGAAACAGCAGTTGACCTCTTGAGATTCTTGAAAGTGCGCGCCTAGTAAGGAGTCCACTACTTCATATCGTTCACCAATATGGTGACTTATTTTGCTAACTCGCTAAGGGTGCGAGTGCACATTTTTCAAACTCTCTGGCAGCGTTGCTTCTCCTAGCAGCATAACGCCTCAGTCGTCCGTGTTTGCCGAATGAGGCCTTGTTAAAGAGTCCGAAAAACCGACACTTATGTCCCCAACGGGGACGGTATCCCAGCGGGACACACCCGTCCAATTGCAGTTTCTAGGATTATCGTTTTAGTTGAATTGCGCTGTTTTAGCTATGATGTTGAATCGTCAATACCCATAAGGGTTTTGAGCAACTTATGCTTGCAAACATCCGTGCTTATTAGTGTTTGTAGTCGAATGCTGGTACATCGTGCCGTTAAACCGTGGCAAAAATGCTCACGCCGTCACCCTTTGTTGCCTGTGATACATTCAGCCGATGAATAGCCACCTCGTCAATCGTTCGCTCGCCAGCATTTGGCATCCTTGTACGCAAATGAAGCATCACGCCACATTTCCGCTGGTGCCGATTCGGTCCGCGCGTGGCGTGTGGTTGATGGACATGGAGGGCAAGCACTATTTGGATGGGGTATCGAGCTGGTGGGTGAATTTATTTGGGCACGCGAATCCACGTATTAACGCTGCCCTATTTAATCAACTAGAAACCTTAGAGCACGCGATGTTGGCGGGCTTTACTCATGAGAGCGCGGTGGAATTAGCCGAGCGGCTGGCCGCACTCACCGGTTTAGGCCATGCGTTTTTTGCAAGCGATGGTGCGTCGAGTGTTGAAATTGCGTTAAAAATGAGTTTTCATTATTGGCGCAATGTCGGCAAACCCGCGAAGCAGAAATTTGTGTCGTTGTCAGGCGGCTATCACGGTGAAACATTAGGCGCGTTAGCGGTGACTGATGTGGCGATATTCAGAGATGTTTATCAGCCGCTACTTAACAACAACCTAATCACGCCAGCGCCTTCCACTACTGTGCCTGATGATGGCGGGCCGTGTTGCGCCCACTGTGCGGATGAGGCGGCTGGTAAATTAGCGGCGTTGCTCGCGACACAACACCATGACATTGCCGCACTCATCATTGAGCCGTTAGTGCAGGGGGCTGCGGGGATGAAAATGTATCACCCGCGCTTTCTGGAGCGCGTGCGTGCGCTGTGTAGTGAATACCAAATACATTTGATTGTGGATGAAATAATGACGGGCTTTGGCCGCACGGGTGAAATGTTTGCTTGGGCGCAGGCTCGTGCTGATGCTAATGCTAACGCGCCGTTGCCGGACTTTATGTGTTTATCAAAAGGCATTACTGGCGGCTATTTGCCGCTCTCATGCGTGCTCACGACAGATAATATTTACGCCGCGTTTTATGACGATAGCACCGCCCGCGGCTTCCTACATTCGCATTCGTACACCGGCTCGGCGCTGGCGTGTCGTGCGGCGCTGGCAACGCTGGATATATTTCAGTCCGACAACGTGATTGCCACCAATAAGCAAAACGCCATCACCTTCAGCGCACGTTGTCAGCCACTGCGCGAGCATCCGCGGGTAAAAAATTTTCGTCACCTCGGTATGATTTGGGCGTTTGATGTTGTGTCGAATACCGCTAATTTCGCACAACATTTTTTTGCCGCTGGCTTACAGCGCGGCTTGCTCTTGCGACCTATCGGCAATACCGTTTACTTCATGCCGCCCTACGTCATTACCGCTGATGAATTTACCATGATGGTTAATGAAACACTCGCCATTATTAATGCGCTCAACACCTAAGAGAATGAAAAAAATTACTCACTTACTGTTAGCGTTAAGTCTCGCCTGCACATTACCGGTGCTCGCACAAATTAAAACGACTTCTGGCTTACCCAGCGCCGTCACGGATGTGTTTACAAAGGCGCAGGTGCCAATGAGCGACGTGGCTATTTTGGTGAAGGAAGTTGGTGTCACTGAGGCCATTATTTCGCACAATATCGAAAAGCCCATGAACCCCGCCTCGGTGATGAAGCTCGTCACCACTTACGCAGGTTTAGAGTTGCTGGGTGCGGCACACACGTGGAAAACAGAGGTTTACGTCACCGGCGATATGCGCGCCACCACGCTCAAGGGCGACCTTATTTTGAAGGGTACAGGTGACCCAAAATTAACCGTGGAGCGTTTTTGGTTACTCCTAAAACAATTGCGCGAGCGCGGCTTACGCACCATCAACGGTGATTTGATTCTCGACAAAACGTTTTTTGCTATTCCAGAGGCTGACCCTAACAAATTTGATGGTGAAGCAAGCCGCGCCTACAACGTGGTGCCCGACGCGCTACTACTTAATTTCAAAGCGGTGCGATTTCAATTTGCCCCCGCTATTGATGGCCTGAGCGTGACAATTTCACCCGATGTGAAACCCACTCAACTAGAAATTATTAACCGCGCTAAATTAGTCGATGCGCCCTGCGGCGATTGGCGCGAGCGCATCAAAAGCGATATTCAAACGCCGAGTGCAACTGAGCTTCGCATTACATTCACGGGCAACTATCCGCGTAGCTGCGGCGAGCGCGTCTGGAATATTTCACTACTTGATCACGCCCGATTTGTGGGCGGCGTATTTGCCACCATGTGGACGGATGTGGGGGGCGTTTGGAAAGGAAACGTAAAAGTCGCAGCCACGCCGCGTGAGGCTAAGCTCATCGCCGTGAGCGAATCGCTCGGTTTAAGTGAAGTGATACGCGACATCAATAAATTTTCTAATAACGTCATGGCACGCCAGCTTTTTTTATCGCTCTCCGCCGACATCGACAAACAGCCTGCCACACCGCAACGTTCATACGACGTAGTACGGCAGTGGCTTGCCCGTAAAAATATTGCGGCGCCAGAATTAGTGATTGAAAACGGCTCTGGGTTATCACGCATTGAACGTATATCTGCTGCTAATTTAGGCAAGCTGCTCGACGCCGCATGGCGCTCGGCGGTAATGCCAGAATTTATCTCCTCAATGTCGCTAGTCGGTGTTGACGGCACTTTTCGCCGTCGCGCAAGAGGGGAAGTGGTATCAGGTCGGGCACACATGAAAAGCGGCACACTCAATGATGTGCGCGCAATCGCTGGCTATGTGTTGGCCGCCGATGAGCGCCGCTACCTGATGGTGATGATGGTAAACAGCAATAACGCGATTTTTACCCAAGCTGCTCAAGACGCGCTGTTGCAGTGGGTGTACGCCCGCTCGTTGCCCGCAGTGCCGCCGGTGGTGATCAATTAGCGCGGGATTTTATTTCTGGCCGAACCGGTAGTAATTCCACTTCTAAAGCATTAGTGCGCATTAATTTTCGTTATCAACAACAACCTGCTGTCATTCCGACAGAGCATAGCTTCATCATGCGACGAGGAATCTTATCCGCGCTGTTCATCCAATCACGTGGATAAGATTTCTCGCCTTATTTTCCAAACTAAACCGCTCGGAATGACAAGATTAAAGAGCGAATATATTAGCGATTGAGTTGCAAATGGAATAAGCCGCCGTTTCAGCCCGCTGCTTTTTTTAGTAACGCCATCCCACGCGCGGCTTTGTCTGCTCCGTTGCTGGCAAGCACACGAAAGCGTGTTTCGGTATCAAACTCGGCCAACATCAATGTGGTCATTTCTTCGATCAGCCGATTTAAGGGCGTGCCCCAACTTTTAGCTAAGGCTTTTAATCGCGTGTGCTTATCATCAGGACGCCGAACTGTGAGCGCAGCCATTTCATAACACCTTTAAAAATGCCTCAGGGGAGACGATGCGTAATTGTGGAAAACGTAATTCCATATCGTCGAGATGACGCAGATTACGCGTCATAATAAATTCGGCGTCACCAGCAACGGCTAATTCAACCAAATGGTCATCAACCTCATCACGCAAATTTAGACGCCACGCATAATCCTAGAAACGGCAGTTGACCGCTTCAGTTGCTTGAAAGTGCTCGTGAATAAACGAGGTTAGCGGTTTAGCTCGTTCCCCCGTGCGGTTACTTATTTTGGTAACTCGGCTACGGGTGTGATTGCACATTTTTCAACCTCCCTAGCCGCGTGACTCCTCCTAGCAGGATAAGGCCTGCTCTGTCCGTGTCTGCCAAATGACGCCTTGTTAGGAATTCCGAAAAATATACACTTATGTCCCCAGCGGGGACGGTATCCCTGTGGGACACACCCGTCCAACTGCCGTTTCTAGGAGAATAAACACGTGTCCATTCGCAATGCGAAAAAAAGATTCTGAGTGGGCGTTAAATGTCGGCGAAAAGTCTAGCCCTTGCTGATTATTTTTGGCGTAGCAGCAAGTGGTGAGAACCATGTGGGTGCCGAATTAAATAACGCAATAAATCCATGATGCCGGGTAACGCCGCTCGATTAATTTATGTTTCATCAAACGCACCGCGCATCATCGCGATGCCGTGTGCGCCATGGGTCATCGCGATAGCTAAATCCGCGCGGGACATGCCGCCGATGGCGAAGATGGGAATGCTGGTATCGGTAGCAATGTTGACGAATACGGCCCAGCCGAGTGGCGGCGCATCGGCATGCGATTGGGTTTGTTTTACGTGACCGAGTACGGCGAAGTCACACCGCAAGTGGGCAGCGTGTAGTAGGTCAGCTTGGGTATGAACGGAAGCACCGACCCAACTTACAGCTGGCCGTGCTGTTAGCTTGGCTAAATCATAGCTAGTAAAATGTAGCCCATCAGCACCGACGTCATGTACGAACGCGTCGTCGCCGTTGCTGCTGTTTATCAACACAACCGCGTTATATTCTGCCGCAATCGCAATGACTTCAATGGCGAAATCGCGTAGCTGTGCGGTAGGCATCGACTTTTCGCGAAGTTGAATGAGTGCTGGAAGTGTTAAATCTAAAGACTCGCCATTTGGCGGGCACGTTGAGGCACTATTGCCCCAATAAGCCCGTAGATGCTGAAGGTATGTTTTTGTGCCAACTTCAGACGCATTGGTAATTAGGTAGTGCTTGGGCAACGACAGCGCCCGAAATATCGGTAAACAGCCAGGCAAGATGGGGGCAACGGTGAGCGTACCTAATCGCTGCCATTCAAATTGTTGACCCTCAAGTCCCGAGAGGCCGCGTGCGTCGGCGTCCTGCCACGCGCTCACCCGCCAAGTGTGCAATCTAACGGTGGCATGTGGATAAACCATATTGAAACTAAACCACGGCGAGCACTCGGTGATGACGATATTAAGCTCTTCGCGGAGTTCACGAATTAGCGCGTCCCGTACCGATTCGCTCGCCTCAATCTTGCCGCCGGGAAATTCCCAATAGCCCGCGTAAGGTTTACCTTCCGGGCGCGAAGCGAGCAAGAATTGACCGTCTGGTAATTGCAATACGGCGACCGCGACGTCGGTGACTTTTTGCATTGTGTTATCTACGCGCCGCGTTCTTAATATTAGGCACGTTTCCCATCTATGGCTCTAGCCCGCCTTTTTCAAAGGGGAGGACAGTCTGTGGTTGGGACGACGGGTTGTTACTGCGCGATTTCGCGTACTCGCTACTGGAATACGTCCCGCATAATCTCGCGCAAATTGCACCGCGATACGGCCGCTTCTACCGCCGCGTTCGAGCGACCATAGCAGCGCTTCGTGCCGAAAATCAGTTTCATTAATTTCATTTTTGGTGAGCGTTCCTACCCAGTGCCTAGCGATTGCTAAGTACGCATCTTGGTCAAATGGGTAAAACGATAGCCACAACCCAAAGCGCTCCGACAACGATATTTTTTCCTCTGTCGTTTCGCCGGGATGTATCTCACCATCATCGGTATGCGAAGCCTCGGCATTTTCAACCATCGACTCCGGCATGAGATGACGCCGATTTGAGGTGGCATAGACCAACACATTATCAGCGGGTGCGGCCAGCCCACCATCAAGGACTGACTTGAGTGCTTTGTAGCTAACGTCAAATGCGTCAAACGATAAATCATCCGCAAAAATAATAAATTTTTCTTGTCTATTTGCGACCAGAGCGGCGATTTCTGGCAGATGAATTAAATCTGTCCGCTCGACTTCGATCATGCGCAGACCCTTTTTGCTAAACGCGGTCAACATCGCTTTCACGAGCGAAGATTTACCCGTGCCGCGTGCGCCGGTGAGCAGTACATTATTCGCGCCGTGCCCTGCTAAAAATTGCGTGGTGTTAGCCACCAAGCGCGATTTTTGTTCATCAATATCGTGCAAGTCACCTAGCCGAATAACGTGAGGAGACGCAATGGGCACCAGCGCATGGCTCACGCCAAAAATGCCGCGATCTTGCTTTTGCCATTTGTATGCAATTGCTCGCCAATCGTTGGCGGGCGCTATTGGCAACGACGCGTCTAGTTTGTCGATCAGCGCTTCTGCTTTTGCAGCGATCTTTTCAAGCGCGGTTAATTTTGTAAGCATCAGCTTCGGTAGTCCGCATTTATCTTCACATAGTCATAAGAAAAATCACACGTCCATGCGGTGGCTAATTCCTGTCCCCGGTTAAGCTCAACACGTATGGTAATTTCATCGGCTTTCATGATGCGAATACCATCGGCTTCCATGTAGGAGGCCGCGCGCCCACCTTGTTCGGCCACCAGCACGTCGCCTAAATAGAGTGAAACTTTATTGGGGTCAAGATCCTTGATGCCCGCATAGCCCACCGCGGCTAAGATGCGGCCTAAGTTAGGGTCAGAGGCAAAAAACGCGGTTTTTACCAGCGGCGAATTGCCGATAGCCTTAGCAACTTTCATCGACTCCTCACGTGTTTTGCCGCCTGCCACTTCGATGGTCATAAATTTAGTGGCACCTTCACCATCGCGTACGATGGCTTGCGCCAATAGAATCGCCACCTCATTGATTGCAGTTTGCAACGCGCCATATTCCGCCGTGCCCTCGCCAACAATCACGGGGTGCTTGGCCGCGTGGGTGGCGATCAACACAAATGAATCATTGGTAGAGGTGTCGCCATCAATGGTGATCGCGTTAAACGATAATGCCGCCGCGTTGCCCACCATGCCGTGCAATACGTCCTCTGCCACACACGCGTCGGTGGCAATAAAGCCTAGCATGGTCGCCATGTTTGGCTCGATCATGCCAGCACCCTTGGCGATGCCGGTGATGGTAATAGTTTTGTTGTAGAGCGTAATTTGTTTACTCACCGCTTTGGGTACGGTGTCGGTGGTCATGATGGCGTGCGCTGCTTCAAACCAATTGTCCGCCGCCAAATTTTCCACACAATGCGGCAAGCCTGCGAGCAAGCGCGGCATTGGCAAATGTTCCATGATGACGCCGGTTGAAAACACCAGCACTTCGCCAGCTTGGCAACCAAGCTGTGCGGCGAGCACGGCAGCAGTAGCACGCGCATCTGCCATGCCGCGCTCACCCGTACCCGCATTCGCGCAGCCGGTGTTGACTACTAACGCGCGTGATTTAGCGGTGTTGGCTAAATGCTCACGGCATAGCAATACAGGAGCCGCACAAAAACGATTTTGCGTAAATACACCAGCGGCAATTGCCCCTTCATCAAGCACCAACACCAGCATATCGCGGCGGTTCGGCTTGCGGATATGCGCCTCTGCCGTGCCCAAACGAATACCCGCTACCGGCTTTAATTCCGTTTTAACCGGAACAACATAATTAACAGCCATGATTAACCGCCATGAGAATCTACTTAAATAAATACTGCCGTCACAATCGTGACAAAATTATCTTTGACCCAAAAAAAATAGCATCCACTCAAATACGCGCAAATTGAAACATGATCACGCATACGCACTACGCCAATCTTCCGACATATTTGACCAAAGACAATTCCACTGTCCGTGAGCTATTGCATCCAACTAGCAGCGCCACGCGCAATCAAAGTTTAGCTGAAGCCATTGTAAAAGCCGGTGACGCCACTTTGCTACATTGTCATTTGGTAACGGAAGAAATTTATCACATCACACAAGGCCAAGGCTTGATGCGTCTGGGCGAGACGACATTTAAAGTGGTGCTGGGCGACAGCATTGTAATTGCGCCCGGCACTCCACACAACATTGCCAATACCGGCAACACGCCACTCAAAATATTGTGCGCTTCGTCACCAGCTTATTCGCATGACGACACTATTTTATTGCCGCGCTAATGGTGTTGTGCCGATACTAACTGTCGATGTTATTTAACTCCTACGCCTTTATATTGTTTTTTTTGCCCGCAGCGGTTATCGGCTATTTCGCCATCGCTAAATATTCCGCGCGCGCAGCCACGCTATTTTTGTGTGCGATGTCGTGCGTGTTCTACATTTGGTGGAAGGCCAGCTTCATGCTGGTGTTGCTGTTATCCATGGCAATTAACTTTGCCTTTGGTCAGTACCTGATGGCGCGCGCAAATCAAGCAGGCGCTAAGCGTGTGCTGATTGCGGGGCTTGTTTTTAATATCGGCATGTTGGGGTATTACAAATACAGCAATTTTTTTATTGCCAACATGAATGCGGTGTTGGGTCTCGACTATTCACTATTCAATATCGCGCTACCGCTCGGCATTAGTTTTTTCACATTCACCCAAATTGCGTTTTTAGTGGATGCATGGCGTGGCCGCGTGGTGGAATTATCCATCACCAATTATTTTTTATTCGTCACGTATTTCCCGCATTTGCTGGCGGGCCCCATCATCCACCACCGTGAGATGATGCCGCAATTTGCAGACCCAACCTTAAAAATAATCAACTGGGGAAACATCGCGCGCGGTTTAATTTTATTCACGCTGGGGCTCACTAAAAAAGTGATGATCGCGGATCAAATTGCACCATGGGCAAATGAAGGCTTTGCGAATGCGAGCACGCTTACGTTTGCTGACGCTTGGATCACGATATTTTCTTACGGTCTGCAATTGGCGTTCGATTTCAGCGGCTATACCGACATGGCGCTGGGGGCGGCGCTGATGATGAATATCAAGCTCCCGCAAAATTTCAATGCGCCCTATCGCGCCACCGACATTCAAGATTTTTGGCGGCGCTGGCACATGACGTTATCGCGTTTTCTACGCGACTATATTTATATTCCGCTGGGCGGCAATCGCGCTGGGGAAGCAAAAATGTGCCTGCTATTTGTGGTCACCTTTGTGATCGGCGGGTTGTGGCATGGTGCGGCGTGGACTTTCGTGCTGTGGGGCCTATTGCACGGTGTGGCGTTAGTAGTACTGCATTTCTGGAAGAAGTTAAAAATGCCATTACCAAACGTGTTGGCAATCGCCGTGACTTTTATTTTTGTAGTGTGCTGTTTAGCGGTATTTCGTGCGGCTAGCCTAACCGATGCGCAGCATATTTTGTCGGCAGCGGCTGGCTTTAACGGCGTTAGCATGCAGTTTAATATGCCCGCTTGGAAGTGGCTCGCAGACTCCCCAATGCTGTTGTTCCAATCCAGCGGCTTGGCGGCAACATTAGGTGCATTTAGTGAGCCGCCACCGCCGATACCAAGCGCAAGTTTAGCCAGTTTTGCAGCCCTGGCCGCGGCGTTTATTCTGTCCTTTACACCTAAAACTGCTTTCGATATCGCCACCACAATCGCCTTTACGGGAACAAAGATGGTGCTTGTAGGCGTCTTGCTGTTGGTGTGCCTAGTATTAGTACCGGGCGCGACTGAATTTATTTATTTTATTTTCTGATGAAGGCTATGCTGACACCACAACAATTTGTGCGCGGCGTAATAAGCCTAAGCGTCATCGGGCTAATTGTCATCGGCAGTTTTAATTGGTGGGTGGACCCGTTCCAACAATATCGTCTGTCATCGTTTTACGCGCCACGTTTTTATAACGCGCAACAGCGCTTCGTAAACCCGGGTCTTGCAAAACATGCTGACTACACGCGTATCGTGATTGGATCATCGCTGATGGAAAACGTGGATACCCGGGATGTCGATGCAGCATTCAATGTGGCGCCGAACGTAACGTCAAATTCTGGCCGCAGCATCAATCTAGCGATGTCGGCGATGTCGGGTTACGACGCGAACCAATTGCTCAGCTTGGCGCTGGCCACCGGCAAGCCGACGCACATCATCATGAATATGGATTACAACGCTTACGCTGGCGCACCCACGCGCAGTGGCTTCAGTTCGGCTTTTCCTACCTACTTGTACGACAACCATTTTGTTAACGACGCACCGTATTTGTTTGGGCTCGATACAATATTGAAGTCAGTCGAAATCGCACAAGGAAAGCGCACCTCACGATTTTCTGAAAGCATTACCCAGCCTTGGTTTTGGGCTGGCAACACAGAATTTTCAGCAGCCAAAACGGTGCGTGGGTTAGACGCCAATAATCTCAATAAAAATCATAAGCAACCGGGCCGCACACGGGACGCGATGCTGTTGAGTTTTAATGAAAATATTGTTTCCCTAGTACGCGCATATGCAAATGTGACTTTCAGTTTTGTCTATTTGCCCTACTCAAAATTAGTCTGGGCGGATTTTGCACAACGTCAGCAAGTGGATGTGACGCTGCAATTTAGAGAGGACGCCTTTAACGTTACCGCCGCTTATCCAAATGTGCAGTGGTTTGATTTCCAAGCAAACCCCGCGCTCGTCAACGACCTCTCGCACTACACCGATATTTATCATTTCTCGCCAAGCGTGTCGCGCGACATTATTCAAGCGATGGCCAAAGGTGAACACCGGCTTACGGATGAGACGTTAACAAAAAATAATCGGTGGTTGCGTGAAGCGGCAAAGAATGCGGATGTGCGGGCGATTATTGATGCGGCTAAGTGACTGTCGTAGGGTTGAGATGAAGATATAAACGTAGTGCGAAGTAGACGACCGCAATCCCTCCCAACCTCCCTTTTTCTAAGGAGCCGTCGCAAGTTGTTTGAGCAGGCATGGCAGAGTCTGGCCTGGTCGCTACAAAAATAAATTTCATTGCTAGCTTGCAAACTCAATTGCGATCAAACGGATAGCGCACGCCGACCATTTGCCGAACCTCATCCATCCACTCAAGTGTCTTCAGCGTTTCATCGTGCGGCATGACGTCACTTTCAATCTTGCCCGCATAGATACAACGTATGACTTCGTCAATCTCACCTTCAAAGCCGTTAATGCGCCACGGCTTCTTCACGGTTAGTGCATCTTCGCCGGTGCGATTAAGTGTTGCCGTCTCAGCGGCGGAAAAATATTTGTTTATGTTGATGGTGCCTTTTTCGCCAATTATTTGAAAGGTATTTTCACCCGCACTTTCAACACTGCAAACAAATTGCGAGGTCACGGCATTGGTAAAATTAAGCGTTGCGGCTAATCGATGATCCACCCCGGTGGGGCCAATTACCGCATTCGCATTGATGTTATTGACCAACGGGCAAACTCCAAACGCCTGCGCCATGACCCAGCGCGTGACCGTCAAATTGTAAATACCAATATCCAGTAACGCGCCACCGGCTTGCAGCGGGTCATAAACGCGTGATGTCGCATCGAAGGGCGCGTTAAAACAAAATGTCGATTGCATTGCCCGTACACGCCCAATCGCGTTGGTGCGTAACCATCCACTAATTTCTGCGTAGATTGGCAAAAACCGCGTCCAAACCGCTTCCATTAAAAACGTCTGCTGCGCACGCGCGAGTGCGATTAATTCACGCGCCGTTGCGGCATCCGTCACTAGCGGTTTCTCGCACAACACTGGCTTGCCCGCCAGCAGGCACTGCCGGATTGCATCGGCGTGAAATGAGTGCGGCGTGGCAATGTATACGCAATCAATATTGTCCGCTGCTAGCGCCTCGGCAATAGTTGTTGATGCTCGCGCCGCAGGATGCGCTGCCCGCGACCATTGCTGACTAAACGCATCTGCTCTGTTGAGGTCGCGTCCAATAACCCAGCTGATCGCCGTGTTGTCGGTACCATTAACGGCTTCAGCGAACCGATGCGCAATACGTCCGGGGCCGATGACCGCCCAGTTGAATGTTTTCATATTGGTTAAATGTAAGAAGTTTTTGGAGCGGGTGAAGGGAATCGAACCCTCGTATGCAGCTTGGGAAGCTGCCGTTCTACCATTGAACTACACCCGCGTCATTGATGTTTTTTTGCTTAACTTCATTACTTTCGAAGGAGCACCAATTCTATCGCGTTTAGTGCTGTCCAAATCGGCGTTGTGTCGGCGTTGTGCACGTTTGGTTTGTCGGCAAATGTCGCATTTGATAGCGTTCTAACAACATTGATAAGTAAGTTTTTACGCGCAGGCGACGTGGGAAATCAATCGATTCATTCAGCCGCTTCGGCTGGCGGTGGCGCAAACCAACGCGCAATTCAGCGCAAAAACCAAATTACCCGCCGTCTTGGCGCTACGGCAACGCAACATTATCGCCAAATAAGCGCATCTATTTTTAGAAAACACGCGTAAATCAATCTGTTCCCTGAGGAGCCGATGACATTGTGAACACATCGGCAGTTGCGCCCGCTCGTGCGAAAGCATGAGCGGGTTTTTTTTCGTTTTGTGATTTTAAAATTTGTCGTCTTCACGCGAAGGTGAAACCGCAAAACCATATCCACCGTTGCCGCGTTGATGAAATTTAGAGAACCCGTTTACCCACGGCCACTTTCAACCATTTTTGCCTCGAAGAATCCGCCAATAAACGAGTTTGCATTATTTATCAACCCTACATGAACGAGTTATCGGTGACATAACGCTATAATGCGGGCTCACTATATAAGCCCCGCCATGTCCCACTTTATTGATAACAAAACCCAAGTAGCTCGCCTATTTCAGGCAGCCTTATTTAGCGCGTATCCAAAGCTACAAAGCGAGACGCCGCCATTTGTCATCGCGGTGGAGAAACCCAAAAATCCTGAATATGGTCATTACGCGGTCAATAGCGCGCTGCATTTGGCAAAAAAGCTCAATCTTAAACCTCGTGATGTCGCTGCCGCCATCATCGCGGCATTAGCGCCATCGCCATTGCTAGCCGCCGCCCCTGAAATTGCCGGTCCCGGCTTTATCAACGTACGTTTATCGCGCGAGGCGGAGACCAGCATTGTTAAATTTATTGCGGCTGCAGGTGATGCATTTGGCAACAGCAATAGTGGCAACAACGAAAAAGTGATGGTCGAGTTTGTCTCGGCCAACCCAACCGGCCCGCTGCATGTCGGCCATGGACGAGGTGCCGCCATTGGTGACAGTTTGTCCCGCTTACTAAAGAGCCAAGGCTATAACGTCAGCCGCGAGTTTTACTACAACGATGCTGGCGCACAGATCGCCAACCTGAGTGCGTCCGTTCGCGCACGAATTAAAGAAGCTTCTGGCGACGCGGTTACGTTTCCTGAAAACGGCTATCGTGGTGACTACATTACGGAGCTAGCCGCACGTTATGTGGCCGAGAATAGTAATGACAAATTAGGTGATGATGAAGACGCGGTGCGCCAATTTAGCGTGGCGGCGTTACGCCATGAGCAAGACCTTGACCTCAAAGCATTTGACGTACAGTTTGATCAATATTTTTTAGAGTCGTCCATTTATACCGATGGCTTGGTGGAGAAAACGGTCAATCAGCTCGTGGCTCTCGGCCACACGTTTGAAGAAGGCGGCGCACTGTGGCTAAAAACAACTGACTACGGCGACGATAAAGATCGAGTCATGCGTAAGTCAGATGGCACCTATACTTATTTTGTGCCCGATATTGCCTATCACGTCACTAAATGGCAGCGCGGCTACACCCGTGCCATCACCGAGCTTGGCGCTGATCATCACGGCTCACTGATGCGGGTGAAGGCGGGACTGCAGGCAATGGGTTTAGGTGTCGCTCTTGGCTATCCAGACTATGTATTGCATCAGATGGTGATGGTGATGCGCGGCGGTGAGGAAGTAAAAATTTCCAAACGTGCAGGTAGCTATGTGACGCTACGCGATTTGATTGATGAAGTGGGTCGCGACGCCACGCGCTATTTTTTCATCATGCGTAAATCAGATTCGCAGTTGACCTTTGATATTGATTTAGCCAAGAGCCATTCAGAAGATAATCCGGTTTACTACGTGCAGTATGCCCACGCGCGAATCTGCCGCGTGTTGGAGCTTTGGGCGGGTGATGTTGCTATGCTTAACACTGTTGATTTGTCGCGACTGGCCTCCGCTTATGAGTCAGAATTGCTTCGCACGCTCGCCGACTTTCCTGAAATACTGAGCCTTGCCACGCGCGAATTATCGCCACACATTGTCGCCAATTACTTGGGTGAGCTCGCCGCTAAAATGCACACCTATTACAATGCCGAGCGTTTTTTAATTGACGACGTGGCACTCAAGCACGCGCGCTTAGCGCTGATTGTGGCGGTGAAACAGGCGATTAAAAATGGCCTCGCCGTATTGGGTGTATCCGCGCCGGAGAAAATGTAGCCATGGCTTTTGACAAAAAATCAGCGCCCGCCAAGGCCCACCAAGGTATGAACCCGATGCTGGCGGGCATTATTATCGGCCTACTGTTGGGTATATTTTTAGCACTCAGCGTGGCGGTATGGCTCAATAGCGCACGCAACGCTAACTTTGTGGAGAAAACCACACCCTCCACACCACTTCAGCCGATGAAAGTACCGGCAGCACCGCTGACGGCAAATGCGGCCGCTAATCCGGCCACCAATTCTGCCACCAAGACAGATGCGACTGACCCTAATAGACAGCGCTTCGATTTTTATCAAATTTTGCCCGGCGAAAAAAATGCAAACGACGCAAACACCGCCAAGGCTAGTGCAGCAGCGGTTGCCACGCCTGCGCCCGAAAAAGAGCCAAAACCGAGTGCGGTGAAAGAGCCCAGCAAAGACCCGATTAAAGACATTGCCACCCAGCCAGCACCGATAAAATCGCTCAATGAAACCCTCTATTTACAGGCGGGCGCATTTCAAAATGCGTCAGAGGCCGACAATCTGAAGGCCAAAATTGCCTTTGCCGGATTTGAAGCCAACGTACAAAGCGTCAACCTCGCTGCCAAGGGCACGTTATATCGAGTACGTTTGGGCCCCTACAAAAGCCAAGCTGAAGTGAACAGAATTAAAAACGTACTGTCCCAAAATGGCATTGGCGCCGCCGTAGTAAAGCCAGAATAATATTAGTTATGACCAACCCAATAGGATTATCCATGTCGCGATTTTTTAACATCAACGTGATGTCAGTTTTTTTTACCTTGCTCGCGTCAAGCTTCATTGCCGTCAGCGCAAGCGCACAATCGTCGCGCGAAGTTACCCCGATTGACCCGCCTATTCCAACCACCAATGACGCTACGATTGAAGTGCTGGAATTTTTTTCATATGGCTGCATCCACTGCGCTAACTTGGAGCCGGCACTCCAAGAGTGGAAAAAGAAATTACCATCCGATGTGAAGTTTCGTGCCGTGCCAGCCGGTATCAATCTGATGGGTGTGGATGAAATTAGCCTTTTTTACACGCTCGAAGCCATG